>Ga0007834_1000095_pt1 | contig 32587 bp, 29 predicted proteins | sample CryBogCBE06Nov07_FD_71233 | JGI IMG/M metagenome (GOLD analysis project Ga0007834, IMG submission 71233) | Freshwater microbial communities from Crystal Bog, Wisconsin, USA - CBE06Nov07 | ecosystem: Environmental > Aquatic > Freshwater > Lake | place: Crystal Bog, Wisconsin, USA | collected...
ACCCATGTGTTGGAGCGAAATGGTGCCGTAGCCCATGAAAATCCAGCGTCGCTAACCAGCAAATTTGTAGCAGTGATTGTCTGCGTGGTCGATGCAGTGCAGACCGCCCAGGTGGTGTCGGGCGCCGCTGGTCTGCTCGATGGCGCTCGCGCCGGGGGCGCGTGCCGTACCGTGCTGCTTTGTCCGACGATTGCGCCGCAGGACACCGAGCGTTTTTCTGCGCTGCTTGGCGGACACGGCATCGCCTGCATCGACGCACCCATGAGCGGCGGGCCGGCGCGGGCGCTGGACGGAAGCATGAGCCTGATGGTGGCTTGCCCCGCTCCCTTGTTCGCGCAGCAAGCCGGTTTGCTGGCGGCGCTGTCCTCCAAGGTGTTCCACGTGAGCAAGCGCGTCGGCGATGGCGCGCGCACCAAGCTTGTCAACAACCTGCTGGCCGGGGTCAACCTGGTGGGCGCAGCCGAAGTCCTGGCGCTGGCGCAACGCATGGGGCTGGACCTGCCCACCACCCTGGGCGTGATCGAGCAATCCAGCGGCCAAAGCTGGATTGGTTCGGACCGCATGCACCGGGCCCTGGCCAACGGCGGTGCGGGCGACTGGGCACCACGCGCCCACATGGGCCTGCTTGCGAAGGACACGCGCCTGGCCATCGAGGCTGCGACAGCCAGCGGCTATGCTGCAGCGTTGGGGCAGCAGGCTGCAGACGTTTTCCAGCGCGCCCTGGCGCTTGGCCTGGCCGCCGAAGACGATGCGGCCGTGTTCAAGCTCATGCAGGCAGAGGGCGGTTCGCAAGCCAAAACACCCTAGAGGAGACAGCGATGGAGTCGATCGTCCGCACCCGCCCAGGCCGTTGCCTGGCGATGGCCAGTTTGCTGGGCGTATCGCCCTGGGCCGGGGCCCAGAGCGGCCCCGAGACCGGTGAATCGCAGAACACGCCCCAGTTGCGCGAAATGGTGGTCGAGACGCGGCGCTCCATGGAAGACCGTTTCATGGCCGCTGGCTCCCTGGTGGTGATTGACCGCAAGGACATCGAAGCGATGGGCGCTTTCTCGGTAGCCGACGTGCTGCGCCAGTTGCCTGGCGTCCAGGTGACTCCTACGGCGGATGGGGGCGTGGTGATCCGCATGCGCGGAATGGATGCCAACGCGACCCAACTCCTGATTGACGGCCAGCGCGTGAGCAGTGGCAAGTCGCAGATGCCGCTGGACAAATTGCCATCGGAGATGATCGAGCGGGTCGAGGTGGTGCGCGCGCCCTCGGCTGAATTCTCCGGTGCGACTGGCGGCACGCTCAATATCGTGCTGCGCCAGGCCACGGTCAAGCAGGAGACCAATGTCCGCATCACGGACAACCATGTCTGGGGTCAAAACGCTGCACAGACCTTCTTTTCGCAAAGCGGGCCATTCGGTGGCAGCGCCCAGGGGCGCGACCCGGCCAACAAGGCACCGGTGCCCATCAGTGAGCAGCCCTGGGCGTATTTCGTGGCCGTTGCCAGTACTGGCTATCTGCTGGGCTCGGACACCGCGCGGCAAACCGTGGACAACGGCAGCCTGAGCGGGCAATCGAACACGGTGGGCCGCTACCGGCGCATGGAATATTCAATCGTTCCGCGCCTGAGCGGCCGGCTCAGTGCCGCCGATCAGCTGGGCCTGCGCGCCACCTTGAGCCGCAGCAACTTTGGTGGCACCACGCAAAGCCAGGGCATTGCCACCCTGGGCAGCCAGCTCTACAACATGGCCAGCCAGGAGGCCTACGGCTACAAGCGCCAATACCTGCAGGCCGCTGCCGACTGGACGCACCGTTTTGCCGGCAGCAAGCTCGAGAGCACGGCCTCGGGCAGCCAGGTGCGTGACAACGTGAACCGCGCGGGTTCGGTGACCGACAGCAATGCGGGCAACCAGATTGCTGACCTGTATACCTTCGCCGATAACCGCCAGGAGGATCTCTGGACGCTCAAGACCAAGCTCACCGGTACCGAGAGTGAACTGCTGTGGTCGATGGGAGCAGAAATGGAAACCCGCACGCTGCGCGTTTCAACTGCAACAACCGATACCTTCAATCCGGTGGCGCCGCTGGGCCTGAGAGCCAGCCTGCGCCGCCGCATCCTGTGGGGCCAGAATGAATGGGAACTGCCCGGACGCACCACGCTCACGGCTGGCCTGCGCGCCGAAATGCTCGACATCCAGAGCGGTGACACCAGTTCGCTGGCGAACCAGCGCCTGGGCTTTCTGCAGCCCTCGGTCCACACACGCACGCCCCTGGGGCCCGACACGCAATGGCGCGTCAACCTGGCGCGCGTGACGCGCAATCCGAGCCTCTGGGATCTGGTCAACCGGACGACGCCGGCATCAGGCAGCAACAGCATCACCAATGCCGATAACCTAGGCAACCCCAATCTGCGGCCTGAGCGGGCCTGGGCGTTTGACACGGGCTTGGAGCGGCGCCTGGGCAAGGAGGGCCAGGCCGGGCTGAACTTTTTCGTGCGCCAGCAGCAGGACACCCTGGCCACCCTGACCACGCTCTCAGGCGCGCGCTGGGTGCAGCAACGCGTCAACGCCGGTGATTCCCTGGTCTGGGGCATGGAGGCCGACGCCAAGACGGGTCTGACCTGGCTGGGCCTGGGCTCGGACTGGACGCTTTCAACCAATGCCAGCCTGCTGCAATCGCGCATGACCAGCGGGCCCAATATCGGCAACCGCATTCCCGGGCAGGCGCGCTATGTCGCCAGCCTGAACGTGGCCAAGCCGCTACGTCGAAGCGGCGGCCTGTTTGGCGGCTTCACGGTCTCGCTGACCGGGCCGACCCAGCTCAATACCTCGCCGGGTATCACCGGCAGCGAGGGCGCGCGCGGCGTGCTCGATGTGTATGTCGGCAGTGTGCTGCCGCGCTTGGGCTATTGGCGTCTTGGGGTCTACAACATCGGCAATGCGAGCTTCTCCCGCGAGCGCAACTACGCCGACAGCGCGGGCAATCCGGTGCAGGATGCGTCCAACATGCTGCTGACCCCGCGCGTGTATTTCAGCATCGGCACCCAGTTCTGCCAGAACTTCAATCCGTGCTGATCCAGCCCCGAATCAGGCGGTAAGAATCCAGCCCTCCAGCGCGTCGAAATTGTCAGGCAGGCCATAGAGCGCCTGGCCTTGCATGTGGCGCGCCTGCGCCCAGCCCGCCTGCATCAGGCAGAGCACCGCATCCAGGCCGTCGCCGCTGGCGTCCTCCACCAGCGCATCGCGCTGCGCGTGCGTGAGCTTGAGGCGCAGGCCCAGGCGCGTCTGGCCCAGCTCGAGGGCGGTAAGGATGTCCTTGCGAGCGATCAGTCGCTCGGGCGTTTGCCTGGCTTTGTCGTCGCTCTTGTAGCTGCGCTGGCCCATGAGCTCGCGCGCCAGCAGGCCAGGGTAGGCCTCGAGCGCCACGCGCCCGCTGTCGCCAGCATTCAGGCCCGGCAGATGAACGCCGGCTTCAATCAGCAGGGGAACTCCGGCATGCATCATCCAGGCGACGGGCGGGTTGACCCACTTCATGCTCGGGCTGGAACCGGCGGGCAGGTCGGTGACGCGGTGGGCAAACTTGGAGCCGGCCGGCCGCGCATCGCAGAAGGCCTTGAACCGCGCGCGGATTTCCTCGCGGCTCAGGCTGGCGTAGTGCTGCATGCAGGCCAGCCAGTCGGTGGGCCAGCCCAGGCTTTGCACTAGCTCGCGCGGCAGGCCAAAGGGCAGGTCGAAAGCGCCAATCCATTCACGCGGCACTTTCAAGGCTTGCGCAAAACTTGCAAGGGATTCGATGCGCTCCAATGTTGATAGCACAATACGCCCGTTTGAAGCCGACCCCCAGGCTAAAACAATGTTTTTCTGGCGGGTGGGGCGGCTTGAGAAGTCGCAGCCGAGCAAGTCCATCGTAGCATCCTAACCCAGCGCCAGGGCCGCCACGCCGATGGCAATGCCGAGGGCGCCGAGCGCGCGCAGCCAGCGGTCGCCCTCGCCCAGCAACTGCCCGCCAATCAGGGCCGCAAATAGCATCGATATTTCGCGCGCGGGCGCTACATGGCTGACCGGTGCCATAGTCACCGCATAGAGCACGCAGACATACGCCACCGGGCTGAACACTGCCACCACGGCCGCATGGCGCCATTGCTGCTTCCACAGTGCCCGGGCTGCCGGCCAGTCGCGCAGCACGGGCAGGGCCGCATAAGGCATGCGCAGGATGTTGCACCAGTAGTCAAACAGGATGGGCGAGATGGCCACCACCTTGATGGCCCAGGCGTCGAGCACCGTGTAGGACGCAATCAGGGCGCCCGTGAGCACGCCCCAGAACACGCCCGCCTTGATGCGCGCGCACTTTTCGGCCGAGTGGGCTGCGCGCCAGAGGCCCGGGCCGCCCGCCACCAGGAAGACGCCAAGTACTACGGCAGCAATGCCGACAGCGCCCAGCGCGGACAGGCGCTCCCCGAAGACCACCACCGCCACACTGGACGAGAGCAGGGGCCCGCTTCCGCGCGCCAGCGGATAGACCACGGTGAGGTCACTTTTGCGGTAACCGGTGAGCAGGCAGATGAAGTAGAGCCAATGGGCAAAGCCGCTGGCTGCCACAAACAGCCATTCACGCGCGCCCCAGTGCGGCACGATGTGCCAGCCCAGCCACAGCGCGAGAGGTGACCAGACCACGGCCATGATGGCACCGGAGAAAAAGGTGAAGCGCGCATCGCCGCCCGCCTTCTTGGCGGAGATGTTCCACAGGGCATGGATGAGCGCGCCGGCCAGCACCAGCACGAGGGCTGCGAGGGGCAACTACACGCGTCCGATGATCGAGGCCGTTGCCATGAGCTCTTCGAGCAGGGCCAGAGAAACCTTGCCGGAGACGGCGTAGGGGTTGAGCTCGGGCCTCTCGGCGTATTTGAGCAGGATGCTGGTGTTGATCTTGGCCATGTTGACCTGACCCATGGTCCAGCCGCCAAAGCGCCGCTCGGAGATTTCCTCGTAGTGCAGCAGCACCACGTCCTTGTGGCGCACATCTTTCTGGATGTGGCCGTAGAGGTCGCTCACCGCGCCGCGACCGCCCTCGATGGCCTGCAGGAAAATGCCGCCGCCGTAGCAGAGGATGCCGGTGATGCCCGAGCCCGGGTTGTACTGGCGCGATTGGCTCAGGATGGCTTCAATGGCCGCGTTGGATGTGTCCACGGCACGACTGGCATAGAGCAGGCGAACGAGCATGGTCAGTCTTTCTTGGGTATCAGGGACAGGAACTCCCGGCGCAGGTTGGGATCCTTGAGGAAGGCGCCGCGCATGACGGAGTTGATCATCTTGCTGTCCAGGTCCTTCACGCCTCGCCAGCCCATGCAGTAATGGCTGGCCTCCATCACGATGGCCAGGCCATCGGGCTGGGTTTTCTCCTGGATCAGGTCGGCCAGTTGCACCACGGCTTCCTCCTGGATCTGGGGCCGGCCCATGATCCACTCGGCGATGCGCGCGTATTTGGACAGGCCGATCACATTGGTGCGCTCGTTGGGCATGACGCCGATCCAGATCTTGCCGATCACCGGGCACAGGTGGTGGCTGCAGGCGCTGCGTACCGTGATGGGCCCGACGATCATCAATTCGTTGAGGTGCTCGGCGTTGGGGAATTCGGTGATGGGCGGGGCCGCAACATAGCGGCCCTTGAACACTTCATTCACGTACATCTTGGCAACCCGGCGCGCCGTATTGTGGGTGTTGTGGTCGCCTTCGGTGTCAATCACCATGCTGGCTAGAACGCCCTCCATCTTGCCAGCGACTTCGTCGAGCAGGGCTTCAAGCTCACCAGGTTCGATGAAGTCGGCGATGTTGTCATTGGCGTGGAAGCGCTTGCGCGAGGCCTTCAGGCGCTCACGGATCTTCACCGAAACCGGTGTACCTTCCGGTTCGTCGGCAGAAGCTGCATCGGCCATTTTGGGGGTGCTGTTCATCAACATTCAATCATCTTAACTGGTTAGATTGCGCAGGGCCATTTCAAGACCCGGATAGGAAAACGTGAATCCGGCATCGAACAGGCGCCGCGGGACGACCCACTGGCCATCGACGAAGAGTTCGGCCATTTCGCCAGCCAGCCAGCGCACGGGTGCCTGCGGGATCGGCAGCCAGACGGGGCGGTGCAGCAGGCGGCCAGCCGTGCGGACAAATTGCGCTTGTGCCACCGCCCCGGGCGCAACGGCGTTGTAGGTTCCCTGCATGGAGGCCTTGCCCATCGCCTCGGCCATGAGGCGCAACACGTCTTCGAGGTGGATCCAGCTGAGGATTTGTCGGCCACTGCCCAGCCGGCCTCCTACGCCCAACCGGATCGGCCGCAAAAGCAAGGGCAGGGCACCGCCCTGGCCCAGCACGACGCCCAGGCGCAGGGTCACCAGGCGGGTACCCTGGGGCAGGCCTGCGCGGGCACTCTCTTCCCATTGCTGGCACAGCTCGGCCATGAAGCCAACGCCGATGGTGCTGCTTTCATCGAGTGCTTCTTCTGGCGGACGCACGCCATAAAAGCCGATGGCCGATGCCTGGATCCAGACTTCCGGACGCGTGCCGGATTCAGCGAACCAACGGGCCAGTTGTCCGGTGGTGCCCACCCGGCTTTGAAGCAACACGGCCTTGCGCGCGGCGGTCCAGAGCTGGCTCGCAATGGGTGCTCCGGCCTGGTTGATCACCACCTGGGGAGGCTGATTCCCGTCCAATGCGCCGAGGCTGCCGATGCAGGTAACCCGGCCGTTGAAGTGCGCAGACGCCCGCTGTGGATCGCGCACCCAGGCCGTTACGGAATGCCCGGCAGCGAGCAGCAAGGGAACCAGGGCCGAGCCAATGAAGCCGGTCGCACCGGTTACAAGAATGCGATGGGGCGTGATGGCTGCGAAGGGGTTGGAGGCGGGTGTCATGGGGCGTTCGGCCCCGCCTGATCTGGCAGCGGCAAGCCCTCATGCAGCGCAACCCGCTCGAGCGCGTGCTCAAAGCGCGCGCGGGCGCTGCCCGCCACTTGGCGCAGGTAGTCGTGCAAGTCCGCGTCCCTCGCATCGCGGTCTGAACACTGGCTGCTGTAGGCCTCAAAGTTGGCCAGCTGCTGGAGCAGTTGCGCGAGCTGGCGCGGGCATTCGCATGGCACCCCGCTGGGCCATGTGCCGAACTGGACCAGTTGCGCGTCGCTCCATCTGCGCGGCGGGAGCGCGGCGGAGCCAGATTTCTCGACTGGGCGCACCGGCGCTGTCGACCCGACCTGGTGCAGCCATTGCCCCAGGGCTACGTCAGACTGGGGCGCACGCAAGAGGGCAAAGCCGGCGCTGGCCAGCGTTTCGCATACCGCCTCACTGGCAAATTCATAGAGAAGGGCCTTTAGTGGCGGGTTCAGGGACGGCGCCGCCCCATTCCAGCGGCCGAGCCAGTCCTGGCCGACGACTGGTGCGTGGATCAGGATGGCGTCCAGCTCCTGGCCTTGCAGGCCGGCCTCGGCTTGCTCAGTGCTTTCATAGTGTCCCAGCAGCACGAGAGGTCGCCGGAGCTGGCGGGCCAGCATGGGCCGTTGCAGCCGCTCGCCCCAGACAGGGCCAACCACCGCAACGCGCCAGGGGGCAGTCTGGACGCCAAGGCCTGACGCAGGAGCCGGTTCGGGCGGGCTGTGCAGCCCGAGTTGGCCAATCGCGAGCAGTTGCTGCAGGTCCAGAGGGGCCAGGCTGCCAACCGCGTGACCGCGTTGCTTGAGCTGCTTTATCAGGGCAATGCGCCGGATGTCCGCGTCGGAGTAGAGCCGATGCCCGCCTGCCGACAGAGTGGGTTGTGCGATCTGGTAGCGCCGCTGCCACACCCGCAGCGTTGCCACCGGAATCTGGGCTATGCGGGCAACGGCAGCGCTGCGGTGTCGCGGACCGGCGCTAGGTGCTGCCAGGTGTTCAGACCCTGCCGTTCGGCGCTTGTTCATATTTTGAAACGATATTGAGTCGAATAAATGGTAATTGTGACGGACAAATGAATCGATAACAAGACAAAAAATTGAATTGAAGCGATAATTTGGTTCACGGTCGATGCTTGTTGGGGTGCTTCGTCGGCCTGCGTGGATTCCAGCACCCGGAACCAATGAAGACCGATATGACAACCGACAGGCGTGTTTTTTTGATGGCCGTGGCCACATCCGGAGTGGCGATGGCTGTTTCCGCGCAGGCCCAAAGCCTGGTGGACCCCAAGGACCCGCAGGCTTCAGCCTTGGGCTACCAGTCCGACGCTACCAAAGCCGACGCCAAGAAGTACCCCAAGTACGCCGCGGGTCAGCATTGCGGCAGCTGTGCGCTGTTCCAGGGCAAGGCGAGTGACAAGGCGGGCAATTGCCCCCTGTTTGCCGGCAAGCAGGTGGCATCGACCGGCTGGTGCAGCGCCTGGGCAGCTAAGGCCTGAGGGGGCGGCATGCGGTTTCAGGCGTTTGGCCGGGTTATCTGCGCGGCGGCGCTGGTCATGCTGGCGCTCGTGCTGGCAAGCCCTCAGCCGGCCGTGGCCGCACAGGGCGGGGCGGCCCCGACCTGCCCGGCGCTTTTGCGCCACGAGTTTCCCCGGCTGCAGGACGATGCGCCGCAAAACCTTTGCCAATACCAGGGCAAGGTCGTGCTGGTTGTCAACACCGCCAGCTACTGTGGCTACACCAGCCAGTACAAGGGCCTCGAGGCGCTGTATGCCAGATACCAGGCACGGGGCCTGGTTGTGCTGGGATTCCCCTCCAATGATTTTGGCAGCCAGGAGCCCGGCTCCTCAAAGGAGATTGCCGACTTCTGCTTCAACACCTATGGCGTGAAGTTTCCTATGCTGGCCAAGAGCGTGGTAAGTGGCCCGGGGCGCAACGCCTTTTATGCAGAGCTCGCCAAAGTCTCGCGCAGCACCCCGCAATGGAATTTCCATAAATACCTGGTCGGTCGCGATGGCCGCTCCGTGCGCAGTTTTGCCAGCGAGGTGACGCCCGACAGTGCCGGCTTTGTGGAGGCAGTCGAGACGGCCCTGCGCCAGCCTGCTCAGTAACGTTTGCCGGTGACCCATAGCAGGCCGCGCATCAGCGCATAGGCCAACCAGTCCAGTGCGCGTTGCGCGAGCGGCCTTTGGCCGAAAGTCAGGGCGTCCAGGCGTTGGCCGTCTTCGCGGATCGCACGCTGAAGCCGCACATGGAGGAGCGTTGCAAAAGCGGGGTCGCGCACCACAACGTTGGCTTCGCGCGCCATCAGTAGGCTCAAGGGGTCGAGATTGGAGGACCCAACCGTCGCCCAAGGCCTGGGCCCGTCCGGGTCGATCACGGCTATCTTGGCATGCAGATGGCTGGGCGCGTAGCCATGGATTTCAATGCCCGCGTGCAACAGGTAATCCAGCATCGGCCGCGCTGCGTGATATTGCATGAAGCCTTCATAGCGCACCTGCAGAAGAAGCTGGACCCGCACGCCCCGCCGCACCGCATGCACCAGGGCGCGCCGCAACTTGCCGCCCGGCAGGAAGTAGGCGTTGGCAATCACTATGCTCTGATGGGCCTCGCCAATGGCCTTGCGGTAAGCCAGCTCAATCGTCTTGCGGTTGCGAAAATTGTCGCGAAAAACCAGTTCGGCCTTTGCCAAACCTCCGGCACCCGCTACCAAATCAGGAGCTGACGGGTTGACCGGATCAGTCCGAGGTGCCTGGCGCAAGTCGGCGTAGGCGGTGCGAAATGCGCGCTCACGCAGGGCCTGTGTGGCCCGCATGCGCGCCCACAGTTGGGCCATGGCCTCGCCCATCCGGGACACAAGTGGCCCCTCCAAGCGCACCGCCATATCAAAACGCGGGCTGGTCAGCACCCCGTCCGGGGGATCATGGAGGTCGTCGAGTAGATTGATACCGCCGCAAAAGCCGATATGGCAGTCCACCACGCACAGCTTGCGGTGCAGGCGCCTCCATCGCCTGGGCAGGAGCAGTCCAAAGGAGCCCGGGGGTGCAAACACCCGGCACTGGACACCAGCCCTGGCAAAGCGCTGCTGCCACTGCGCGGGCAATGAACCTGTCCCGACACCATCGACCACCAGCTGCACCTGCACACCGCGCTGTGCGGCCTGAACCAGTGCTTCGGCCACTACCGTACTGCCGCCATGGAAGTCGAAAATATAGGTTTCCAGCTGGATGGCATGCCGGGCCGTGGCGAACGCCGCGACGAGGGCCGGAAAATAGGCCTGACTGCCTTCGAGAAGCACCAGCCGGGAGCGCGCCGCGGTCATCAGGCCTAGCTCGCTGGCAGGGCGAATTCCGCTATGACCGGAAGGTGGTCCGACATGCGGGCCCAGGCCAGGCCTTTTGGCACGGTGACCCCCAGCGGCTGCATTCCCCGGGCGTAGACGTAGTCAAGCTGGAGCATGGGCAGGCGCGAGGGGTAGGTTGGCGGGTGGTGGTCGGAAAACGCTCTTAAATTGATAGCGTGGAAGGACGATTCCAGGCGGGCGTTCCAGTCGTTGAAGTCGCCCGCAACGACCAGGGGGGCGGTATCGGGCACTTCCCGCTCGAGGAATCGGGCCAACTGGGCGATCTGGCGCTGGCGGCTGCCTCCGGTCAGGCCCAGATGAAGAACGACAACATGGATCGGGATGTCGTGGAACAGCACTTCCACATGCAGCAGGCCGCGCTGCTCGAAGCGATGGTCTGAGACATCTTCGTGCGCGTGGCCCAGCACAGGCCAGCGCGACAGCAGGGCGTTGCCATGCTCGCCGTGGCGGGTGATGGCGTTGCTGCGGTAGACCGCTTCGTAGCCTTCGGGGGCCAGGTAATCGGCCTGCGGGAGATCGGGCCAGCGCGTGAAATGGTCCTGGAAGCGGCGGTTTTCCTTGCGCACCTCCTGCAGGCAGACGAGGTCAGCGTCGAGTTGCTCTACGGCATGCCCCAGGTTGTGGATTTCCAGCCTCCGCCGCGGCCCCAGGCCTTGTACACCCTTGTGGATGTTGTAGGTGGCTACGCGCAGGGGCAGGAAGTTGGTATTCACCTTGCGAATTGTGGCAGCAACAGTATCGCCTCGGCGTTGGAAGGCGAGAAGCAGGTATCAGCGGCTTCGTGCCAGGGCAGCCATTGGTAGTCCGAATGCTCGCGCGGACTCAGGCGAATGGGCGTGCCCCGGGGAACGCACAGGCCAAACAGGTGCTCGGTGTTGCGTGTGATGCCGTGCGCATAGCGGTAGCGCCATTCGGGGTAGATGTCGTAGACGTTTTCGAGATACCAGTCCTGCAGCGCGTCGCACAGCGATGAACCAATACCACAGTCGATGCCGGTTTCTTCAAAGATCTCGCGAACCGCAGTGGCCTGGAAGAGCTCGCCGGGGAAGTCCTTGGAGCCTGTGACGGACTGCCAGTTGCCCGAATCGGTGCGCCGGATCAGAAGCACGTCCAGTGCCGGAGTGTGGATAACCACAAGGACTGACTCTGGGATCTTGAAAGTCCCTTGCATGAAGCGATCCGGCACACGGGGCCCTGAGCCGCGCCCCGTTCAGGCCCTCAAACTGCCTTGGCCGATTCGGTGTTGCGCAGGCGGATGTGCAGTTCGCGCAACTGTTTCTCGTCCACGGCGGAAGGTGCCTGCGTGAGCAGGCACTGGGCGCGTTGGGTTTTCGGGAAGGCAATTACATCGCGGATGGATTCCGCACCAGTCATGAGCGTGACGATACGGTCTAGGCCGAAAGCCAGGCCGCCGTGGGGTGGCGCACCATACTGCAGGGCATCGAGCAGGAAGCCGAACTTGACCTGTGCTTCCTCGGGTGTGATCTTGAGCGCGTCAAACACTTTTTGCTGTACGTCCGCGCGGTGGATACGCACCGAGCCGCCGCCGATTTCCCAGCCGTTGAGCACCATGTCATAGCCCTTGGCAATGCACTTTTCGGGTGCGGTGACCATCCAGTCCTCGTGGCCGTCCTTGGGGGCGGTGAAGGGGTGGTGCACGGCGGTATAGCGCTGGGCTTCTTCGTCGAACTCGAACATCGGGAAATCCACCACCCACATCGGGGCCCAACGGTCTTCGAACAGGCCGTTCTTCTTGCCCAGCGCACTGTGGCCGACCTTCAGCCGCAAGGCGCCAATGGCGTCGTTGACGATCTTGGCCTTGTCGGCCCCGAAGAAGAGGATGTCGCCGTCCTGCGCACCAGTGCGGGCCAGAATTTCCGCAATGGCCTTGTCGTGCAGGTTCTTGACGATGGGCGATTGCAGCCCTTCCTTGCCCTTCGCAATTTCATTGACTTTGATCCAGGCCAGACCCTTGGCACAGTAGATCTTCACGAACTCGGTGTACGCGTCGATTTCGCTGCGAGGCATTTCGGCGCCGCCGCGCACACACAGGGCCACCACGCGGCCGCCCTTCATCTGGGCCGGTGCCGAGAACACCTTGAAGTCCACATCCTGCATGACATCGGTGAGTTCGGTGAACTCCATCATCACGCGCAGGTCGGGCTTGTCGGAGCCGTAGCGGTGCATGGCTTCCTGGTAGGTCATGACCGGGAATTCCCCGAGGTCGACGCCCATGGTGTTTTGGAACACCGTCTTGATCATGCCCTGGAACATGTCGCGGATGTCCTGCTCGCCTAGAAAGGATGTCTCGATATCGATCTGGGTGAATTCAGGCTGGCGGTCGGCGCGCAGGTCTTCGTCACGGAAGCACTTGGTGATCTGGTAGTAGCGGTCAAAGCCAGCCACCATCAGCAGCTGCTTGAACAGCTGGGGCGACTGCGGCAGCGCGAAGAACATGCCGTCGTGCACACGGCTGGGCACGAGGTAATCGCGCGCGCCTTCGGGCGTGCTCTTGGTGAGCATGGGGGTTTCAATGTCGACAAAGCCGTTGGCGTCGAGGAACTTGCGCACTTCCATCGACACCTTGTAGCGCAGCATCAGGTTGCGTTGCATATAGGGCCGACGCAGGTCGAGCACGCGGTGCGTCAGGCGAGTCGTCTCGCTCAGGTTGTCGTCGTCGAGCTGGAACGGTGGCGTGACCGACGGGTTCAGCACGGTCAGCTCGTGGCAGAGCACCTCGATCTTCCCGCTCTTGAGGTTGTCGTTGGTGGTGCCCTCCGGCCGTGCGCGCACCAGGCCCTTGACCTGGATGCAGAACTCGTTGCGCAGGCCTTCGGCCGTGGCGAACATGTCGGCACGGTCTGGGTCGCAAACAATCTGGACATAGCCTTCGCGGTCCCGCAGGTCGACGAAGATCACGCCACCGTGGTCGCGTCGGCGGTTAACCCAGCCGCACAGGCTGACAGTCTGGCCCAGCAGGGCTTCGGTCACCAGACCGCAATAATGTGAACGCATAGGCATAAGATTTCCCGAAGCGCAGACCCGTCCAGATATGGGTTGCGTTATTTGACTGAAGTGTTGTTGGGCCCGCCGGGCACCACAACACCCATGGAGACGATGTACTTGAGCGCATCGTCCACGCTCATTTTGAGTTCAATGCAGTCGCTCTTGCGCAGCATCACGAAATAGCCCCCGGTCGGATTGGGGGTGGTCGGCACGTAGACGCTCAGATAGTCACCCTGCAGGTGGTTCGCCACGTCGCCACCCGGCGCACCGGTGAGGAATCCGATGGTCCACATTCCGGGCTGGGGCCACTGGACCAGCAGGGCCTTGCGGAAGGCGTTTCCGGTCTCGGAGAACAGCGTGTCGGAAACCTGCTTGACACCCGAGTAGATGGAGCGGACGACTGGAATGCGGTTGAGCAGGGCATCGCCCCATTCGACCAGCTTGCGGCCGAAAAAATTGCTCGCTATGGCACCCACGAGCAGCAGGATGGCGAATGCCAACAAGACCCCGAAACCCGGGATGTGAAAGCCCATCCATGCGTCGGGCCGCCAGGATGAAGGCAGGATGAGCAGGGTCTGGTCCAGCGTGCCGATGATCCACTGCATGACCCAGACGGTGATCGCCAGGGGAACGATGACCAGCAGCCCGGCGAGTAACCATTTGCGGATGGCGGTCATCATGTTCCCGACGTTCCGGTGGCAGGGGTAGTCACCTTGGGGCTGGCATCCGGCTTGGCCTGAACAGCCGGCGCAGCGGCGTCGGCGCTCTTGCCTGCTTCGGCAGCAACCTTGGTTTCGGGCTTGGCCTCATCTGCCTTGGGCTCGGTGGCCGGCGCGGTCGTCGGACCGCTTTTGAAATCGGTCACGTACCAGCCCGAGCCCTTGAGCTGAAAGCCCGCGGCTGTCAATTGCTTGGAGAAAGTCGCAGCCCCGCAAGCGGGGCAGATGGTGAGCGGTTCATCAGAGATTTTCTGCAAGACATCCTTTTGATGCCCGCAGGAACCGCATTTGTAGGCATAAATTGGCATGGCGTCAGAGTGGGAGGGGGTGCAAAGCCCTCGATTATAGTTTGTGCCCTCAGGCTAGGCCAGCCAGCTTGTGGTGGGAAGCGTGGGCGTTGCGTATGGCTTGCGGCCCCAGGGAGCCTATGACCATGCCGACTAGAGCGGCAACCAGGCCTGCCAGCTGGGCCGGGAACTCGTCGCCCGCTGGCGTTGCCATGAACAGCAACCAGGAAAGAACGCCCAGCACAATCGAAAAAATGGCTCCCTGGGTGGTTGCGCGTTTCCAGTACAGGCCAAAGGCTAGGGGCACAAAGGCACCGACCAAAGTCACCTGGTAGGCACCCGAAACCATTTCGTAGATCGAAGTGCCCTGCATGACAATGGCATAGGTCAGGACCAGGGCGCTGAAGACCAAGACCGTGACCCGCATGGTCTTGAGCTCTTTCTTGTCGCCCTGGTGGGGCCGGAACTGGCGCCAGATATTCTCGACAAAGGTCACGCTGGGGGCCAGCAGGGTCGCCGAGGCTGTGGATTTGATGGCCGAGAGCAAGGCACCGAAGAAGAGAACCTGCATGACAAAGGGCATTTTCTGCAGGACCAGGGTGGGCAGGACCTTTTGCGGGTCATCCTTGAGCAGGGCGATGGCCTGTTCGGGCATGATGATCAGGGCACTGGCGACCAGGAACATGGGAACGAACGCGAACAGGATGTAGCAGATGCCGCCAATGACGGGCCCTTTGGTGGCAGCGTTGACGTTGTTGGCGGACATTACCCGCTGGAAGACGTCCTGCTGCGGAATGGACCCCAGCATCATGGTGATGGCTGCGGCAAAAAAGAACACCATGTCCTTGAAGTTGGGCTCGGGCCAGAACTTGAACAGGTCCTTGTTGGCAACCAGAGCTACCACCTTGTCTGCGCCGCCAGCCAGGTTCCCGGCAAAAACCGCGAGGATGGCCAGGCCACTTACCAGAATGATCATCTGGATGAAATCGGTGATGGCCACCGACCACATGCCACCAAATAGGGTGTAGGCCAGGATCGAGACCACACCGATGGCCATACCCACTGGAACGGCAATGGCTCCGCCGGACAGGACGTTGAACACCAAGCCCAGGGCCGTGACTTGGGCCGATACCCAGCCTAGGTAGCTCAGCATGATGATCAGCGAACACACCACCTCCACCGTGCGGCCAAAGCGCTCGCGGTAGTAGTCGCTGATAGTCAGCAAGGTCATTTTGTAGAGTTTCGAGGCGAAAAACACGCCCACGAGAATCAGGCAGGTGCCCGCACCAAAAGGGTCTTCAATGACGCCGTTCAGCCCGCCGGCAATGAACTTGGCCGGAATGCCCAGAACAGTCTCCGAGCCGAACCAGGTTGCAAATGTTGTCGTGACGATCATGGCCAGGGGCAGGTGGCGCCCTGCGATGGCGTAGTCGGCGGTGTTTTTGACGCGCCGCGCCGCATACAGGCCAATGGCAATGGTGACGAGCAGATAAGCGATGACTAGGGTCAAAAGCACAACGTTCTCCTTAATCAACCGGGGACAAAGCTACGCTGTGCTTCGGTCTGTCCCGCAATCCTTCAAAATAACTTGATACGCATGACCAGTTGCATGGCCAGCAAACCCAATACAAAACCCATGCCACCATACACAAGGCTTTGCAGCAACTTGTTGGTGCGTTTTTGCTCTTCCAGAAGGTCCAACAGCGCCCTGCGGTCGTCGCCCCGACCCTGCTTGAGGTAGTCGTGCATCAGGCGCGGCAGGGCGGGCAGCAACTGGGCGTAGCGCGGGGCCTCGGCCTTGAGCTGTTCAAGGAGCTTCTGCGGGCCCACTTGGTCCTGCATCCATTTTTCGAGAAAGGGCTTGGCCGTGCTCCACAAGTCCAGGTCGGGGTCGAGCTCGCGCCCTAGGCCTTCGATGTTGAGCAGGGTCTTTTGCAGCAGGACAAGTTGCGGCTGGATCTCGACCTGGAAGCGCCGGGAAGTCTGGAACAGGCGCATCAGCACCAAGCCTAGCGACAACTCCTTGAGCGGACGGTCAAAGTAGGGTTCGCACACGGTCCGGATGGCGGACTCCAGCTCGTCGACACGGGTTTCGGGGGGAACCCAACCAGACTCGATGTGCAACTCCGCCACGCGCTTGTAGTCGCGCCGGAAAAAGGCAATGAAGTTTTGCGCCAGGTAGTCCTTGTCCACCTGGGTCAGCGTGCCAATGATGCCGAAGTCCAGCGAAATGTAGCGGCCCAGGGTCTGCGGGTTCACGCTGACCTGGATATTGCCCGGGTGCATGTCGGCGTGGAAGAAGCCGTCTCGGAAAACCTGGGTGAAAAAGATCGTGACGCCGTCGCGTGCCAGTTGCTTGAGGTCCACGCCGGCCTCGCGCAGGCGGGCGGTCTGGCTGATCGGAACGCCCGTCATGCGCTCCATCACAATGACTTCGGTTGCGCAATAGTCCCAGAACATTTCCGGGATGAGAACCAGATTCAACCCGGCCATATTGCGACGCAGCTGCGCAGCGCTGGCGGCCTCGCGGACGAGATCCAGTTCGTCGTGCAGGTATTTGTCAAACTCGGCAACCACCTCGCGCGGCTTGAGGCGCTTGCCGTCGTTAGAAAGCCCCTCCACCCAGCCAGCCATCATGCGCATCAGGCTGAGGTCCTTTTCAATCGCGGGCAACATACCCGGGCGCAGTACTTTGACCGCCACGTCGCGCAACTGCCCGTCGCGGGTTTTGAGCGTGGCAAAGTGAACTTGGGCGATCGATGCGCTGGCAACAGGCGTCTGCTCAAAGCTGGCGAAAATCTCGCCCACGCTCTTATTGAACGCCCGTTCGATGGTGGCTACTGCAACTGCAGAGTCAAACGGCGGGACGCGGTCCTGCAGTCTTGCCAGTTCATTGGCGATATCGAGGGGCAAAAGGTCTCGGCGGGTGGAAAGCACCTGGCCAAATTTGACGAAGATGGGGCCCAGGCGTTCGAGCGCCTCGCGCAGGCGCTGGCCCCTGGGAGCGCGCAGATCCCGGCCGATGGACGCCACCCGTGCCAGCAGGGTCAGCCAGGGCCGTTGAAAGCTGGAGAGCACCAGTTCGTCCAGGCCGTAGCGCAGGACAATCCAGACGATAAAGATGCCGCGGAACAGGCGCATCAGCCTTCCCGCCTGTTGGCAGATTGCCCGGGGCCGGTTGCGGACGGGGCGGTGCGCCCAGCCACGAAGCTGCCTAAGGCACCGGCGGCACCACGCGCCGCCTCGGCGAGCGCGTGGGCAGGCGCATCCCCAATCAGGCGCGAGAGGTCTTCCTCCATATCCCAGCGCAGATGGTCCGCCAGCCAGTTGATTTCGGCTGCGAATTGCACATCGCCTTCAATCCGCACCTCAGGCTTTTGCGCTTGCAGCATCTTGCGCAACATGACCAGTGGCGATGTCTCCACAACTGCCAGGCTCAGATCCGGCTGCACCCCGGGCTGTGCGCGGGCCAGCAAACCTGCCGGTGTCACTACAAATTCAATAGCAAAAAAGCGCCATTTCACAATACCCACACGGCCCTTTTGCCGTTTCAGGCGGTCTTGCGCCTGGGGCTCCTGCATCACCAGATGGTTGACAAGCAAAAACAGGCGGTTTTGCAGCTCGTCCACCAGCCAGGGCGGGGGCGCGAGCATGGTCTGCAGAACGTCAAACGGTGAACGGGGCTCTGCGGAAGCGGATGAAGGCGGTGGAGGCGTGGCAGACATGCCCCGATTATCGAAGGAAAAAGCCTCTGCTTTTGCCTTTTCAGGACGCTTTACTGGAGGGCTTGCACGCCGGCCACCAGCCAGCCGGTCGATCCGCTCTTGGGTTTCGTCATGTTCCAGACTTCCCGGAACGGGCTGGGTCCTGCGGAGGGGTCCTCGCGGATGGCACCCGAAAACTCGACGCTGGTCATGTAGGCATCGCCAAGATCTTCAAGACCCAGCAACTGGGCTTCGAGCATCACAACGTCGGTTTTGTTGAGTGCACCCGTGGGGTTGTGTTGTTCGCGCTCTGCGAGCTGGGTCCTGATTTCGTCGAGCATCTGATCGGTCATCATCGAACGCAGGCGCGGGATGTCTGACCGGTCCCAGGCATCCTGGAGGGTGACAAAATTGGTTTTGCAGGCCGCCAGAAAGCCGGTGGTGTCAAAGCCGGCTGGTACGCCCCAGGCCTGCGAGCCGAGCAGGGCCGAACCGATCATGCTGCCTCCCTGGGTAACCCCGGCCTGGGCTGCAGCCGGCCCATAGCTTGCGCTGTCGAATGAGGTGCTGTTGCGTTCCCAGGGGCGGGCGGAGGCATCGTTGCCCACGTTTTCCGGGCTGTAGCCGGGGGGCACATTGCCAGCCAGCGCGTGCGTTTCGGCCGGGTTTGTCTTGTTCTGGCGACGCGGGCGCATGATCCATTGAATCAGCCCCATGACAAGCAAGGCCACCAGTCCAAACATCAGGATGTTGCCAAGGGCACTGCCCAGGCCGAGCGAATGGGCCAACCAGGCCAAGCCCAGGCCCGCGGCCAGTCCGCCCAGCATGGCACCCCAGGGTCGCCTCGGCACAGGAGCGGGAGCTGGGGTGGCTGCCGGTGCCGGCGCAGCCGCAGGTCTGGCGGTGTTGTCTGCAGGTCTTGCGGCAGTGGTGGATGGGGAGGGCGCCGCCTGGCGCTGGCTTACATTGGATGACTGCTTGCCGATGGAACCTCCACCTCCCAGGCGTTTGGCCGCCTCGGCATTCAAACCAGGCAAAACAAGCGCGCCAACAATGACCAGAACGGACAAAAACTTCACAAAAGGACTCCAGATGAATGGGATGCGGCGCGAAGCGTCAGCACTTGATTCCAACATGAAGTGCCACGACGCCGCCAGTCATGTTGTGAAAGTCCACATGCGAAAAGCCACTATCCAGCATCAGGGCTTTCAACTCTTCCTGGTCCGGATGCATGCGGATGGACTCGGCCAGGTAGCGGTAGCTGTCCGGGTCATTGGCGACCCACTTTCCGAGCCGCGGAAGCAACTTGAAGGAGTACCAGTCATAAGCATTTTCAAGGGGCTTGGCCACTTTGGAAAATTCCAGCACGAGCAGCTTGCCGCCGGCCTTGAGCACGCGTTGCATTTCCGTGAGTGCAACGTCCTTGCGTGTCATGTTGCGCAGACCAAACGCCACGGTGACCAGGTCAAAGTGGCCGGAGGCAAACGGCAATTTTTCCGCATCGCAGACCACGGTGGGCAGGGTCAGGCCCGCATCGAGCAAGCGGTCACGCCCGGTGCGCAGCATGGCTTCATTGATGTCGGTGTGCACGACCTGCCCGCTTGCGCTGACCCGCTTGGCAAAAGCCTGGGCCAGGTCACCTGTGCCCCCGGCGATGTCCAGCACGCGCTGGCCTGCCTGCACATTGGCCACCATGACCGTATAGGCCTTCCAGGCCCTGTGCAAGCCCGCAGACATGAGGTCGTTCATCAGGTCGTACTTGGGTGCAACGGAGTCGAATACGCCCTTGACCCGGCGCGCCTTGTCGTTCGCGTCTACCGATTCAAAGCCGAAATGGGTGTTTGGCATGGTCTGTTTCAATGGGAGCAACCGGCCCCGGCAGCTTCGGGCATCGGGGCGTCGCGCTGGGTATGGGCTGCTTTTAGCCGGGATTCATATTCGTTCCACAAGCGCTCTTGTTCCGAGCCCAGGAAATACAGATAGTCCCAGGAGAAAATTCCGCTGTCGTGCCCGTCGCTGAAGCGCGGCTGCACTGCATAGTTTCCCACAGGATCCAGCGCCACGATGGTGACTTCGCGTTTGCCCGTCTGCAAAACCTCCTGGCCCGGGCCATGGCCCTTGACTTCGGCCGAGGGTGAGTAGATGCGCATGAGCTCAAACGGGATTGAAAAATGGGCACCATCCGAGTAAGTTATATCGATTTGGCGTGAACGCTCGCGCACCACGATGCTTTCGGGGCTGGGTGCCCCGGCCTGCAAACCTGCCATGGGAAGGATCCTCAGAAACGCACCGACAAATTCAGGTGAAGCTTGGTATCACCCTTTTTCGGCGCTGTGGAGTTGATGGTGAGCGGGACGTCGCTGCCATTGAAGACATAGCCATAGTCGGCGGTCAGGGCAACACCCGAGGCGTTGGCGAAGCGCAAGCCCAGCCCGGCACTTGCGAGCTTGTCATTGGCCGGGCGTGCCGGATTTCCAGAGGCTACGGCATTGTTGTTGTTATAAAGCCAGCCGGCATCGACGAAACCGAGCAGACGAAGTCCGTCACGCACTGGCGGGGTGGTGATTTCAACCGAAGTGAAGAGTCCGCGGTCACCGGCAATCACCCGCTCGCCGGTTCCCCGCACGGAGGAACTGCCACCCAGACCAAATTGCTCACCCGCTATCAGGGCATTGGGCGAATACTGGGTCAGGCCGCGCGCGCTCCACAACCAGTCCTTTCCAAAGCCGGCGCTGTAGTTCACACCCGCCCGAAGCACTTTGAAAGAGGTCGTGTCATAGATCAGGTTGGTTCCGCCATTGGTGTATGCGTTGAGGTTGTTGCCCGATCCGCCGCCGAGGTTGAATGCCAGTTCGGTGTTGTAGGTCAGCAGGGAGGTGTCAGACTCCTTGCGCGCGTTATAGGCCAATGAAAGCGGCCGGCTGCGCGTATCCAGGGCAGCCGGTGCGCCATTGATCTGGGTACCGTTGAACAGCTTGTCGTCCAGGCTGAGCGTGACATAGCTGCGATAGCCCCCGTCGGGCGGGATATACAGCGTGTAGTTGATCCCATTGGTCCTGCCAGCGCCAGTGCTGGTAAATGCACCGAAGTTGCCGACAACGTCCGAACGGGTATGGCTCACACCGATCACGCCGCCCAAGGCGTAGAGCGGAATCCGGTATGACAGCCCCAATTGCTTGACATTGCCGGGATTGCTCACGGACGTTGTGTAGGCCCCGACAAATTGCTGGTCGCGATCGAACAGGTTGGAATGCCCGCCGGCAAATGTCAGGCGGTCTTTTCCGGTTGCGGCGGTGCCGGTGTTCGCCCAATTGATGGCGAAGTTCCAGGGTTTGGCTTCAAGGACCTTCACATTGGCGTCAATTTTGTCAGGTTCGTCGGATTCCTTGAGCGACACCGTTGTCTGCTTGCCCTGGTTTTCGTTGGCAATAGCCGTCTGGACGGCCAGCGTCTTGAAATTGGGCGTAGTGCCTTCCTTGAGCTCGGGTACGCTGCGGCGGATGTTGGCCTCGTCGTAACGGGCAAGCCCTTCGACCGTCACTTTGTTGATCGCGAACTTGATGATGTTGAGCGTGACCGTGTCACCGACTTCCTGGGGTGGCAGGGCCACACGGTGCAAGCCGAATCCCTTGTCACGCAGGGCTGCTTCCAGCGCGGCGGTGGCTTTTTGCAATGTCTCGATACTGGCGTCACTGCGCAGGAAGGGCGCGAGGATCCGCGTGGTCTCGGCTTCGCTCAGCGGATTTTCCCCCGTGATCTTGAATCCCTTGATGGCAAATTGGGCATTTGCCGGGGCGGGTGGGGGAGGGGCAGTCTGGGCACCACTTGCTCCACCGAGCAGCAGGCCCAATGCAAGAATTCCGGGGTAGGCAGCGGGGCGGGCAGTCTGGATCATTTGCATTGCCCGGCAGTTTTCACGCCGTTTTCACTCAGGATGCTCGTCAGCATCGGGTTCTTGCTGTTAGGCATTGGCATGCTGTCAAAGTCCAGAAAACGGGGCACAAACGAAGGGCGACCCGCGACGCCACCATTGCCCGCAAAGCCGGCCTCTCCGCGGCCGAGCTCCAGGATGGAACTGTCGGTGGTGATTTCAATGTGGCCATCACGGACGAACACGTAGAGGCCTTCCGTATTTTCCGGAATATCGTTGGTTGAAAACAACGCCGATGGGACGACGACTCCATCGGGACGGGGATTGTTATTCGCGGGAGCCGTATTCAGGGGAATGATGCCGCCCGGAGATATGAACAGGCCTTGGCCCGCTTCAAGCACCTGCAAGGCGCTTTGGCCTTGCTGGTTGACCACGATCGCGCCCAGCCAGGTCCACAGCGTCAATCCTGCATTGGGGTCGCCCGGCTCGCCCGCGCACGCCCCGGTGCAGTTCAAATCAAATCCCGTGCCACGGATTCCGATCGTCGCAGTCGATGTGCTGAAGCCGACGTTGCGCGTGTTGGCCTTGCCAATCAGGCCCGTCAGTGCGCGCACGGATCCGCGCAGGAGCGAAACAAGGAAACGCCCTTCGCCCGGATTTTTGTTATCAAAGACGAAATTGTCCACGCGAAAGCGGGTGGTGGCCCCCAGTGTGATGCGGCTGTCATCACGGAAGGCCAGGACTGCGCTGGTGCCTTGCCCCGTCTCTACCAGGTCACCCGGATAGACACTCGCCCCATTCGTGAGATGCCGGCGTTGGCCGCTGGGTTCGACGGCATTGAGTTCGCCTTGCGCATTGACGATCCGGGCGCTGGCCTGCGCTGTATTGGGCCGCGCCTTTTCGCCGGTGCTGGCCGCCTCCTTGCCGCAATCGGAGCCGCAGACCCGCGCATCAAAATCCGTCCCGCGGATCCCGATCGTTGCGGTATTGGTCTGGATACGCGCGGCATTGGCCGAGCCTTTGGAAATCAGGCCCGTGACGGCGCGCAATCCGCCCCGCAGCAGGGACATGACCATGCTGTTGTTGTCTGCATTTTCTTTGAACTGGTACTGCCGCAAAACCAGATCGGTGTTGGGACGGATCGTCATGCGCGTGCCATCGAGCAACTTGATGATGGCCGACGCGCCATCGGCAGTTGTAAGCCGGTCGCCTTCTTGCAGGGCCAGGCCCTTGCCCAGCGTACGCGGGGTCTGGGAGCCGCTTTGGGCAAATCCCACGCCGCGCGAAAACTCCACTTCGCCCACGTTTTGCGCCCAGGTGGCGGCACACGCCCACGAAGAGGCGACCAGAACAACCAGACGAAGCTGCTGCGGCAGAATAAACGGCATGGTGAGCATGTTACAACTCCTGACCTCCCTTTATAGGCGTTTTTTGCATTTTCCGGTAGCACCTCAATGGGGGAGAACCTGCAAAAAAGCGCCTGTTTCGTGTGCGAAACTGCCGCAAAACGGACTTCGAGCGGAAATTAGACCAGCACGCGCTCTATTCCGCCACTATTCGCTGCTTCGACGAATAGCTCCAGCCAGGGCTCGCCCAGGATCTGACGTGCCATTTCGACCACCACGTAGTCGGCTTCGAGAAGCCCGTTGCTCAGGTCGTTGCCATAGCGAGACAGTCCCTGCAAACAACTAGGGCAGCTGGTCAGAATTTTGACGTCGGTGCCCGCACGCGGGCCAGCTTTTTCACGCAAGGCCGCCACGTCTTTGCGTAGTTCCTCTTCCTTGCGGAAGCGCACCTGCGTGGATATATCCGGTCGGGTAATTCCCAAAGTGCCGGATTCACCACAGCAACGCTCCGACTTAAGGATGTTCTCGCCCATCAGGGCTTTGACCGTCTTCATCGGATCCTGCAGCTTCATGGGGCTGTGGCAGGGGTCGTGGAACAGATAACCCGCTGCGTCTCCGCCTGACGGCAGGGTGATGTTCTTTTCGAGCAGGTATTCGTGAATATCGATGATGCGGCAGCCGGGGAATATCTTGTTGAATTCATAGCCCTGCAGCTGGTCATAGCAGGTGCCGCAGCTCACCACCACGGTCTTGATATCGAGGTAGTTCAAGGTATTGGCCACCCGGTGGAACAGCACCCGGTTGTCGGTGATGATCTTTTCGGCCTTGTCGAACTGGCCGCTGCCGCGCTGCGGGTAGCCGCAGCACAAATAGCCAGGGGGCAACACGGTTTGCACGCCGGCGTGCCAGAGCATGGCCTGCGTGGCCAGGCCCACCTGGCTGAACAGGCGCTCCGACCCACAACCCGGAAAGTAAAAAACGGCCTCGGTTTCGGATGTGGTCGTTTGCGGATTGCGGATGATGGGTACGTAATCCGCGTCTTCAATATCGAGCAGTGCCCGGGCGGTTTTCTTGGGCAGGCCGCCAGGCATCTTCTTGTTGATGAAGTGGATCACCTGCTCCTTGAGCGGGGCCTTGCCAACAGTAGACGGTGGCTTGGCCGTCTGCTTGCGCGCAAAGCTGCGCAGCAGGTCGTTGGCCGCGCGCTGTGCCTTGAACCCCACATCCACCATGGCCGAGCGCATGAACTTGATGGTTTCGGGGTTGGTGGCGTTCAGGAAAAACATCGCAGCCGCATTGGCCGGCCGGAATGACTTTTGCCCCATCTTGCGCAACAGGTTGCGCATGTTCATCGAGACGTCGCCAAAGTCGATTTTCACGGGGCAGGGCGATTCACACTTGTGGCAGACCGTGCAGTGGTCCGCTACATCCTCGAATTCCTGCCAGTGCTTGATGCTCACCCCGCGCCGCGTCTGCTCTTCGTAAAGAAAGGCCTCCACCAGCAGGGATGTTGCGAGGATTTTGTTGCGCGGGCTGTAGAGCAGGTTGGCGCGCGGCACATGGGTGGCGCAGACCGGCTTGCATTTGCCGCAGCGCAGGCAGTCCTTGATGCTGTCGGCGATGTCGCCAATATCGCTTTGCTGCATGATCAGGGACTCATGCCCCATAAGGCCGAAGCTGGGTGTGTAGGCATTGGTCAAATCGGCCGGCAGAGCGCGCAAGCCGGGAGTGGGCTGCTCTCGACTTCGTAGCAACTTGCCCTTGTTGAAGCGGCCTTCAGGATCCACGCGGTGCTTGTAGTCGGCAAAGGGCTGCAGCTCTGCGTCGGTCAGGAACTCCAGCTTCGTGATGCCGATGCCGTGTTCGCCGGAGATGACACCGTCCAGGCTGCGCGCCAGCACCATGATGCGCGCAACGGCAGCGTGCGCCGTTTGCAGCATTTCATAGTTGTCGCTGTTGACGGGGATGTTGGTGTGCACATTGCCATCACCGGCGTGCATGTGCAGCGCCACCCAGACCCGGCCCTTAAGCACGCGCTGGTGGATGGCGTTGCATTCTGCCAGGATGGGTGCAAACGCAGCACCCGAAAAAATAGCCTGCAATGGGGCGCGAATCTGCGTCTTCCAGCTCGCACGCAGGCTGTGATCCTGCAACTGGGGGAACAGGCTGTCCACACCGCGCAGCCAACCTTGCCACAAGGCACGTACCTCCTTCAGCAGGGCGATTGCCTGCCCGACGCGGTCTTCCAGAATTTCGGCCGAGGCGATTTCGCCCGCGTCGTCATGCTTGCCCAGGGGCAGGTCACTTTTTTCAAAAAAAGCCAGCAGCGCATCGGCGAATGCCAGCTTGTTGCCCAGGGACAACTCGATATTGATACGCTCAATGCCATCGGTGTATTCGGCCATGCGTGGCAAGGGAATCACCACGTCTTCGTTGATCTTGAAGGCATTTGTGTGACGGCTGATGGCGGCTGTGCGCTTGCGGTCCAGCCAGAACTTCTTGCGGGCGTCCGCGCTGATGGCGATGAAGCCCTCGCCATGGCGGGAATTGGCGATCCGCACGACTTCGCTGGTTGCTCGGGCCACGGCATCGGCATCATCGCCGGCAATATCGCCGATCAAGACCATCTTGGGCAGCCCTCCATTGCCCTTTTTGCTCTTGGTGGTGTAACCGACGGCCTTGAGGTAGCGATCGTCCAGGTGCTCGAGGCCTGCCAGCAGCACATCGCTGCTCTTGGCCTCGGCAAACATGAAGTCCTTGATTTCCACAATGCTGGGGACCGCGTTTTTGGCATCGCCAAAAAACTCCAGGCAGACGGTGCGGGTATGCGCCGGCATGCGGTGCACGACCCAGCGCGCGCTGGTAATCAGCCCGTCACAGCCCTCCTTCTGCACGCCAGGCAGGCCGGCGAGGAATTTGTCAGTGACGTCCTTACCCAAGCCTTCCTTGCGGAAGGTGCTGCCAGGAATGTCCAGGCGTTCGGTGCGCAGATGGGTTTTGCCGTCCGCTTTGAAGTAATCCAGGTCGAAGCTGGCCATGGGGGCGTCATGGATTTTGCCCAGGTTGTGCCCGATGCGCGTGACCTCGAGCCACTCGGCCTGCGGCGTCACCATGCGCCAGCTGGCCAGGTTGTCCAGCGCCGTGCCCCAGAGCACAGCCTTTTTGCCGCCGGCATTCATGGCGATGTTGCCTCCAATGCAAGAGGCTTCCGCCGAGGTCGGATCTACGGCAAACACGTAACCGGCTCGTTCGGCTGCATCCGCAACCCGTTGCGTCACGACGCCAGCTTCGGTCCAGATGGTCGGAACGGGCTGATCCAAGCCCGGAAGCGGTCGCAACTCGACCTCGGTCATTGCTTCGAGCTTTTCGGTATTGATGACGGCACTTTTCCACGTCAGCGGAATGGCACCACCGGTGTAGCCCGTACCGCCGCCACGAGGAATGATGGTCAGCCCGAGTTCGAAGCAGCCCCGGACCAGCTCGGCCATCTCGGCTTCGGTGTCGGGTGTAAGCACGACAAACGGATATTCGACGCGCCAGTCCGTGGCATCCGTCACGTGGCTGACGCGGGAAAGGCCGTCAAACTTGATGTTGTCCTTGGCGGTGACCCGCCCCAGCATTCTCGCTACCTGCCGGCGCAACGCGGCAGCTTCCAGAAAGATGGCATCGAATGACCGCACGGCGCCCGCTGCGACGGTCAAAAGCTCCTGGACCAGAGCGTCACGCTCCTTGTCGGCGGCTGGCGTGCGGCGCTTCTCGACTTCGCCCAGGCGGTGATGCAAGGCGTCCACCAGTTGCTTGCGGCGCTTGGGGTTGTCCAGCAAGTCGTCTTGCAGGTAGGGGTTGCGCTGCACCACCCAGATGTCCCCCAGGACCTCGTACAGCATGCGCGCGGAACGGCCCGTCCTGCGTTCCCCGCGCAGCTGGTTCAGGATGTCCCAGGCGTGGGCACCCAACAGGCGGATCACGATCTCGCGGTCGGAGAACGAGGTGTAGTTGTAGGGAATTTCGCGCAGCCGGGGTTGTTCGTCTGCGTCGACCAGCAGGGCTTGGAAGGGGAGAGGAGCGTTCACCCGAGCGATGTTACCGCAGTGCAACATGGGCGACAGGGCGCAGGGTCTTGTTGGGGCGAAGGCTAGTGAAACCCCGCTAGCAGACGACCGAAGCGACGTGGTACACCTGACGGTCTCATCAATTTGTCACGATAGCCCATTAGGCTGGCACGTTTTATCAGGAGTTCACATGAAGATGCGCATGCGTTTGGTCACTTTCGCCGGGTTGGTTGCGGCCGCAGTAGCTGGTGGTGCCCAGGCCCAGACTGAAATTCAGTGGTGGCATTCCATGACCGCCGTCAATAACGACTGGGTCAACGACCTGGCCAGGGATTTCAATGCAAAGCAGAAGGACTACAAGATCGTGCCCGTTTACAAAGGCCAGTATGACGAGTCGATGACGGCTGCGATCGCGGCCTACCGTGCCGGAAACGCCCCGGCGATCCTCCAGGTGTTCGAGGTCGGCACGGCCACCATGATGGCCAGCAAGAGCGCGATCATTCCCGTCGGGAAGGTCATGACAGACGCCGGCTACAAGTTTGATACCAGCGCCTACATACCAGCTGTGGCTGGCTACTACACCGCACCCAATGGCCAGATGCTGAGCTACCCCTTCAACAGCTCGACCACGGTGTTCTACATCAACAAGGATGCTTTCAAGGCTGCCGGCATCGACACCACCAAGCTGCCAAGCACTTGGCCGGAGGTGGCGCTTGCTGCGGCCAAACTCAAGGCCAGCGGGCACAAATGCCCGTTCACCACGGCCTGGCAGGGCTGGACTCAGTTGGAGAGTTTCTCCACCTGGCACAACACCGAGTTGGCTACCCAGGGCAATGGCATGAAGGGTACCAACGCCCGCATGGTCGTCAATTCGCCCTTGCATGTCCGTCACATCGAAAACCTCGCCAATATGGCCAAACAGGGCCTGTTCGTCTATAAGGGCCGTGCAAACGTACCCGAGGGCAGCTTTGTATCGGGCGAGTGCGCCATGATCACCACGTCCTCGGGCTTCTACGGCAATGTCGCCAAGAACGCCAAGTTCAGCTACGCCCTGGCGCCCCTGCCTTACTACCCCGACGTACCCGGTGCGCCCCAGAACACGGTTATCGGTGGTGCCAGCCTGTGGGTGCTTGCTGGCCGCTCGCCTGCCGAATACAAGGGAACCGCAGCCTTTTTTGATTACCTCTCCAGCCCCGAGGTGCAGTCCGCCAGCCACAAGCGCACGGGTTACCTGCCCATCACCATGGCGGCATTCCAGCTGACTGAAAAATCCGGTTTCTACAAGCAAAACCCGGGCACTGACACGGCAGTCAACCAGATGATCCGCAAGACGACAGACAAGTCACGTGGCATCCGCCTGGGCAACTACGTGCAGATCCGCAGCGTGGAGGACGAGGAGCTCGAGCAGGTCTGGGCCGGCAAGAAGACGGCCAAAGAGGCGCTCGATGCGATCGTCAAACGCGGCAACGAGTTGCTGGAGCGCTTTGAAAAGGCCAACAAGTCCTGACCTGAGCTGATTTCCGGCAAATTGCACGATGGCAGCTGAGAAAAAGGTATTTTTCCGTTCGGCCTGGTTGCCCTGGGCGTTGCTCGCGCCCCAGCTGGTGGTGGTGCTGGTCTTTTTCTTCTGGCCAGCGGCCCAGGCCATCCTGCAATCGCTCCAGCAATCCGACGCCTTTGGTACCTCGGTCGTCTGGGTCGGGCTGGAGAATTTCCGCAATTTGTGGAATGACGACAGCTACATGGCTTCGTTCCAGACCACGGCTGTGTTCTCGATCCTGGTCGCGTTTTTCGGCATTGGCCTGGCGCTGGTGTTGGCCGTGTTCGCCGACCGCATCACGCGTGGCTCCCTGCTCTACCGGACCCTGTTGATCTGGCCCTACGCGGTGGCGCCGGTGGTGGCCGGAGTGATCTGGCTTTTCCTGTTCTCGCCCAGCATCGGCATCATGCCCTACGTCCTGCGTCTGGTTGGCTTCGAATGGAACTCCTTGCTCAACAGCCGCCACGCCATGGCTCTGGTCGTGATGGCTGCCGTGTGGAAGCAGATTTCCTATAACTTCCTGTTCTTTCTGGCGGGATTGCAGAGCATTCCCAAGTCCTTGATCGAGGCAGCAGCCATGGACGGTGCGCGGCCCTGGCGGCGCTTCTGGACTATCCAGTTCCCCCTGCTGTCGCCAACCACGTTCTTCCTGCTGGTCATCAATGTGGTCTATGCCTTCTTTGACACTTTTGCCATTGTGAGCGCCGCCACCCAGGGCGGACCGGGCAAGGACACGGCCATTCTCGTCTACAAGGTCTACTTCGACGGTTTCAAGGCGATGGATCTCGGCGGCTCCGCAGCGCAGTCCGTCGTGCTGATGGTCATTGTGATTGCGCTGACCGTGCTGCAGTTCCGCTTTGTCGAAAACAAGGTCAACTATTGACCACACGGCCCGATGATTGAACGCAACCCCTTCCTGAGCTTTCTCTCCCATGCCATCGTGATTCTGGGCGTGGTGGTGGTGGCCTTCCCGGTGTACGTGACCTTCATTGCTTCGACCCACAGCATGGACGAGGTGGTCCAGGTACCCATGTCCCTTTTGCCGGGCAGCCATTTCCTGGACAACTACAGCCTCGCCCTGCTCGGTGGCCGCACCGACACCGGCACCCATACTCCGGTCGGGCGCATGTTGTTCGTCAGTCTCGTCATGGCGCTGATCATTGCCATCGGCAAGATTGCAATCTCGCTGCTATCGGCCTTTGCCATTGTCTATTTCCGCTTCCGCTTCCGCATTTTTATTTTCTGGACCATCTTCGTGACCCTGATGCTGCCGGTGGAAGTCCGTATAGGTCCCACCTACAAGGTGGTCTCGGATCTTGGCATGCTCAATAGCTATGCCGGCCTGACCGTGCCTTTGATCGCATCGGCCACCGCCACATTTTTGTTCCGGCAGTTCTTCCTGACAGTGCCCGATGAGCTGACCGAGGCTTCCCGCATGGATGGGGCCGGTCCGATGCAGTTTTTTTGGGATGTGCTGTTGCCGCTCTCTGCAACGAGCATGGCGGCCCTGTTTGTCATCCAGTTCATCTATGGCTGGAACCAGTACCTCTGGCCGTTGCTGGTGACCACCGAAGAACACATGTATCCCGTGGTGATCGGCATCAAGCAGATGATCGGTGGCGGTGGCGACGCGCAAACCGAATGGAATATCGTCATGGCCACGGCCATCCTGGCCATGCTGCCGCCTGCGGCTGTCGTGGTGCTCATGCAAAAGTGGTTCGTCAAGGGCCTCGTGGACACGGAGAAGTAATGGCCGCAATACAGCTCAATAACGTCATCAAGCGCTACGGCAAGGGCCCCAAGGCCAATCAGGTCATCCATGGCGTGAACGCCGATATTTCTGCGGGCGAGTTCATCGTCATCGTCGGGCCTTCCGGCTGTGGCAAGTCCACGCTGCTGCGCATGGTGGCCGGGCTGGAAGAGATCTCCGATGGCGAAATTTCCATCAATGGCCGTGTCGTCAACGACCTCGAGCCGGCCGAGCGCGATATCGCCATGGTGTTCCAGAACTACGCGCTGTATCCCCACATGAGCGTGTTCGACAACATGGCCTATGGGCTCAAAATCGCGAAAGTGCCGGTTGACGAGATCAAGGTGCGCGTCGACAAGGCGGCCAAAATCCTGGAACTGGGCCACTTGCTCGAGCGCAAGCCGCGAGAGCTCTCGGGCGGGCAGCGCCAGCGCGTGGCGATGGGCCGGGCCATCGTGCGCCAGCCCCAGGTATTCCTGTTTGATGAGCCGCTGAGCAACCTCGATGCGAAGTTGCGCGCCCAGACCCGGCTCGAGATCCAGAAGCTGCATCGCGAGCTTGGCATCACCAGCCTTTTTGTAACCCACGACCAGGTCGAAGCCATGACCCTGGCCCAGCGCATGATGGTCATGCACGCCGGCGTGATGGAGCAATTCGGCACGCCTGATGAGGTCTACCACCGGCCCGCAAGCACCTTCGTCGCGAGTTTTATCGGCGCACCGCCCATGAACCTCATTGCGATTGATTCGGTAGCTCTCGACGTCCTTTCCGCGCTGGCTGGCGCAACATTCCATTCACAAAAGCCAGCCAGTGCCGCGATGCTGGGGATCCGGCCCGAGCATCTGCAGTTGCACGCGGGCGGTGGCAGCGAGGGCTGCGCTTTGCAGGTCGAGATGAGCGAAATGCTGGGTGCCGAGCGTCTGCTCTACGCTCGCCTCGGCGAGCAGCTTATGATCGTTCGGGTCGAGGAGGCGGCGGTATCCCCGCAACCTGGCGACACCATCAGGGTGAGCCCGCGCGAAGGCCGCGTGCACTGGTTTGACGCGAAGGGCAAGCGAATCCAATGAGTGCAACTGCCAAGGCCGCCTGGCCCTATCCGCGCTGGATCGCCCACCGCGGAGCTGGCAAACTGGCCCCGGAAAATACGCTGGCGGCCTTTCGGCTGGGTGCCAGCCACGGATACCGCATGTTCGAATGCGATGCCAAGCTCAGCAGCGATGGTCTGCCATTCTTGATGCATGACGCCACCCTGTCGCGCACCACCAATGCGGCCGTCGCTTTGCCCGGTGCTTCGCGCATCGGAGGTGACCACCCATGGAGTGACCTCGCAAAGCTCGATGCTGGCACTTGGCACTCGCGCGCCTATGCCGGTGAGCCGCTGCCGACGCTTGAAAATACCGCCTGGTTTTGTCTGGCCAATGGATACCACCTGAACATCGAGATCAAGCCGACGCCGGGTACCGAGCGACAAACCGGCGAGGTCGTGGCCCGGCATGCCGCGAAACTCTGGCAAGGTGCGAGTGTGCCGCCGCTTCTGAGCTCATTTGCTCCGGAAGCCCTTGAGGGCGCCCTGGCGGCAGCGCCGCATCTGCCGCGCGGCCTGTTGCTGGACACCCTCGTAAAAGGCTGGCTGGAGACGGCGCTCATGCTGGAATGTGTGGCCATCATCTGCAACTACAAGTTGTGGGATGCCTCCACGGTGACGCAGGCGCACAGCGCGGGTTTCAGAACCCTAAGCTACACCGTCAACGACGAATGGGCTGCCCAGCGGCTCAATGCCCTCGGTACGGACGGCATCATCACCGACCGCGTGGACCTGTTTTCCCCATCTGCCTGAAAGCTGGCCAGCAGATCCGCCCACTTTGATCCGAACGCGCGGCAAACCTCGCCCTTCAGGGCGGGGAAGGATAGCGCCGGCGACCCGCAGGGCGCCGCTCTTCCTGCCCTTGCCATTAGGCACCTGAACCTGTAAGCTGTACGCATGTAAGGGCTATCCATTTAGCTCCACATTTTCTATGATTGGCAGATGGACGACATTAGCCCCGTCGCTGGCA
>Ga0007834_1000096_pt1 | contig 32583 bp, 28 predicted proteins | sample CryBogCBE06Nov07_FD_71233 | JGI IMG/M metagenome (GOLD analysis project Ga0007834, IMG submission 71233) | Freshwater microbial communities from Crystal Bog, Wisconsin, USA - CBE06Nov07 | ecosystem: Environmental > Aquatic > Freshwater > Lake | place: Crystal Bog, Wisconsin, USA | collected...
CCCCATTCATAGAAACGAAGATCAAAGGCATAGAGACCTGCACTTGGTATACTGATAACACCACTTTCATCAACTGAAGGGCCGTGAAGATCCCAGTGGCTGATAACAGCTTTTCCATTAAACTGAACATAAATACCATCATCACTTGTTGTTCTGAATTGGATTGTCTCGGGCCCTGTCGCCATATAGTAGCCCTTTGCCCAAACACCAAAGCTATCTCCAGGTCTTGATGTGGTGCCACCATTATACTCGTCGTGAATCTGTATATCACCTAGAGGACCAGCAGTCATAGATGTATCGCGATCAATCCATCCGCCATTCTTGCTTGTAGGATCAGTTCCAGGGTAAGGATTGTTGATCTTGTAAAAGCGTGTGAAGATACCAGATTTATAGCCAGCGGGAATGACGGGCTGAGGAGGAGGGTTCAGATTTACCTTGCATGTCGCAGGTGAGCCAGGATTGATTAAGTCTATGTTCTGAATCTGATCATATCCTCTTATCTGTTTTTCAAGAACAAGGGTATTGTCCTTATCATAGAATTGCACACGCATTCCATAGCATCTTGATGAGCAGCAATCAGCACGATTGTAATAAATTACTTTTGTAAGATCGTATTCCTTACCAAGGTTAATCTTGAAATATGCAGAGTTAGCGTCTGCAGAATTTGAGTGATAGATATTCGGGTAAGACCGAGGATACATTGAACCGTCAATTGCCTTGCTAGGATTGCTTTCTGATGAATACGATCCACTTGATGATGCACTTGCTCCCTTTGCTACATTATTACCATCCTTATCGATTAGAACAAGCTGTGAAATCTGTATCCAGGCATCGCCGATAATCTGCGAAGGGCGAACAACAACATACTGTGCTGAAATACCACAGGGGTTTGAAACAACCTTCGGGCTTGATGTTGCGGCTAGGGGCAATTTATTCAGGTTTGTTCCGAAGCAGTTTTTGATGGCGTTCTTTCTATCATCATCCGTATTTGCATTACGCGTCATATCAACCGCTGTCTCAAGCTGATCATTGAGATATGCTCTCACCGCCTCAATGCTAAATTTGCCATTGTATCCTTCATCAGCGACTTTAATGAGGGTATTAAGAGCAGTAGAAGATGTATCAGGATTTAATGTGCCTTCGGGGAGACAATAGATCTTTTTCACTTCCTTTTTATTGTTTGCATAGGTCACAACTCCTGAATAGGTAGGGCCAATCTTCTGAACAGGTCCAGCTTCAGAGGCTCCCTTGTTGCTGTAAAGATAGGAGAGGCACTTGCCCGCGAGAGGGCCTGCGACAGCAAACTTCAAATTAGGTTTCATCAAGAAAGGATCGCACGGTGAATCAATGATTCTACCTGAGCACTGTTTTGATGCATCAGTATCTAATCCATCCTTATCTGCAATACCAACAAGAGTATTATAAATTTGGTCAATGGATTGAGCTATACCGTTAGCAGTGTTGAGAGTTCCAGGGTTCTTGTATAATTCACCTGCATTTGTGCAGCCAACTGCCAGAATTTGTGAACGCAAGCAGTCATTGTTGTATTTACCAGGTCCAGAACCCTTTGCGTAGCAGGGCTGATCTGCAGAAAAGGCTGAAACAGAGTCGGCTCTTGTTTGAAACGGAGCACTGGGGCAATCCATCGCCGAGAATTCATCGGGGTCGACGAATGTAAAGGGGATTGTTCCTCGAAGTGACATCTTTGTTTGTCCAGATCCAGCTCTCATCTTTGCCACATCAACACCGACATCAGAAAAGTTATAGAAACCTCCTGATTTTTTGGGGGATGATCCAGTGATATCATCGACGACGAACAGCAAGTTTAGAGGCATGTAATAATTATCACCGCCAGAGTTAATTCCTTCAAAGTATCCAAATATAGTAACTGGGTTTGAATCAGAAGGTGTAATATCCACGCCAAAGGTGTTACCCTCTTTTGCACCCACTAACTCAACTGTCTGTGATGTATCTGAAAGCATGATAGTGCCAATAGAACTCCCCTTTACCTTAATTGAAGCATTACCTACTCCACGAAGGACAATTGACATCTTTGTAGTATCAGGATTGGGTCTTACGAAACTATAGCTGTCCTTCTCAAAACAGAGAGCACAGCCGTGATCAGGATCAATCTGCTTTCGTTGAATGCAGTATAGACGTGAACGATAACGATCCAAATCCTCTTGGTTGATTGCAAAGACAGCCTGATCTGGGGCTCCTGTGCAGGTTGCTAGAACAGGAGCTACTCTCGGATAAATGAGACCCTTCTGTTGTTGTGTTTGTATGGCCTGATCACGTGAATTAGCATCTAAGAGAAGGCCCTGTGGTTTCGTAAACTTCTGTCCAAGTTCATCAATGCCAGATGAAAGGCACACGCCGCAAATTTCACTGAACTTCAGAACTTTATCATCGCTCTCAACACCAAAGGGCCTATCAAGTTTTCCTGTCTCTCTGCAGAAGTTGATCGCCGTAAAAATAGAATCATTTCCATCGCTGCGTGCAGGAAACTTATTTTTAAACTGCTGAAGTTTCAATGTTCTCGCATCACCCTTATACGATGGTTCTGCAGAACCAAGGGCGATATTTACTTTATTTTTAGCAGCCTGAATGTCTGCATCAGACGAAGCAACCGGAATGATTCCGTTCAAAAGAGGATTTACAAGATTTGTAAACATATTGTATCTTGACTGGCTTCGATTCACTGAATCAGGATAACTCGAAATTGCTGCATCTGTATTATCAGGGTAGTGATCTTTATCATATGGAATAGGTGCAAATCCTTCAGTCTTTTTCTTCAGCCGTAAGCCTGCCAAACTGGCTAGACTTACACCTGCGAGTGCTATTAAACCTGTTACAGGATCCATCTTCTATCTAGTGTTTCTATAGATTATCAGGGCGTATACGGGCCGTGGGATCCAAATCTCTCGTAATCACGCGGAAAACAAGAGTTGTTTGGTGACTTATATTAATAAGACGACCTGCCGCCAAGTTCGCGGCTGTTAATGTATTAAGGAAACTATTGTTTGCAGAATTAGCCAGTAATCCAAATGTATCAGGCTGAGTAAATCCAAGTGTAGGATCCTTCATCTTTGATCGTATTACAATGTAATTACAGTATCCAACAATATTTGCACCATCATTAAAGAAGACAGATCCAGTTGTTGTCGTATATCCAACACCGACAACAAGATGTCCTTGACTGCGTGTGAGATAGTTAATAAGATCTGTTGCGGCATCTGGATTGCCTGAATAGGAAGGCTGGAATGCGAGGCCACTCATCTGAATACGATCGCCTTGGTTAATCAAGAAACGATTAAACCAGGTCTTTGTCTGAATCCAGAGATAGTTGCCGCTCGTATCAGCATAGCTTGTTCCCGTCGTAACACCGCTCATGTTGTAGGATGACTTGACACCACTGATGTCAAGAGTATCGAGTGTATCGCTTACAAGGTTTCCATCGGGCCTCTCGATGCGAATGCTCAACTTCTGGAGCGTGGCGAGAGGCGTGGGAGCATAGACTTTTTGGCACTTCAAGAACTTGGGAATCATCGCCAAGAATCCACCCTTTGCTGAAATGTTATTATCAGAGACCCAGTTGGCATCATACTGCACAACACCAAACGCCTGTTGGAGATTGTAGTCTGTTCCGTAGTTGTTATTATCAAGCTCAGGGATTCGGATATTTAAGTAAGGAAAGCTCAGAATGTTCGTATTGAGTGAGGTGCCATAGCTCACCACGTTTGAAACAACAGAGCGAGTCTGAATAATATCCACGCCCTCAATCGGCAGAATTGTCTTCACGAGTTCAATGCGAATAATGTTCTTGAACTTGATGGCCGCTGTAGGAGCAAAGGCGAATCCACTACTGTTATTTGCAGGATCAAAGTTCACTGTGAAATTGTAGCGGTTCTGTGTTGTATTTGTGAACCAGTTCCTGTCAGCACTGTAGACGTGAAGATTAAACTCATTTTCCTTGTAGGATAGAATATCCTCTTGTCTGATAATCACATCCTGTTGCTTGATACGAGAGCGGTCAGGATTGACAATTGTCGGATTTCCTGTGGCGAGACCAGATGCTGACTCGATAAGTTCGAGACTGGTGCCCTGACCCTGTGAAGAACCCATCGGACTTCCATCCAGGAGATCCTTCATGAACATGCGACGAGGATCCGGGGACACAAAGCGTGAAGCCATTTCTGCGGCCGATTCCTGTTGGTAATTCGTGCGTGACTGTTCACGTGTTGTCAGAATCATTTGCTCCATTTGGCTTGACTGAGTTTTAGCATCCTGAAATGATGTCTCAGCCTTGACAGTTCTCTGGATCAATGCCTCGCTCCGTGCAGTTTCCTCCTCTCTCTGCTTCTTCATTTGCTCATAGATGCTCAGTGATGTGGGTCCATCATTGTCTAGAGGAACACGGAAATCAGGAGGCGGCGGCGGTGCAGCCTTTCCTTGATTTCGCTCGTTCTGGAGCTGACTGAAACGTGTCGAGACATCCTGACGTGTAGTGTCCTGTTCTCTTTGCTCTTCCTGGGGTCCAGAAGGAACAGATGCAGAACGATTGAGATAGGAGATGAAATCGGGAACTACTGCTGCCAGAACTTCCTTATTCTTTACCTGAATCGGGGCATCAGGAACTACCTCGGCCACCTGTGTCATGTAGTGACGAACAGTCTTTAGAAGTCTCGTCTTTTGCTTTTCTGACAGATCAGAACCTAGACGACGCTGAAAATCCTGATAGACAAGACGATCAATCATCGATTCATTTTGAGGGCTCAAAAAGTCATTCGTGGCTTTTTGAGTCAGTAAGTTGGCACCCGACATTCTAAATAGACGGTGGTTCTTTGTTTAGGTGGAAAACATGCAGTCTCTTAATTCAAGCATTACAGAATCAGGCGGGGCCTTTCGTGTAAAGGGTCTGAATTCATCGCCCATCAACATGCGAATAATGAAATACATCGAATACATGCCACACTCAGATCCTTTGAACTGGAACCGACGTGCATTGTAGGCAAGTTTCATTCTAGAGTCCTGTGTTGTGAGCCACTTCATGAACTTTGCAACCTGTGACGGAGGCTCGTATCCATAGGAGTCAAAATAGTAGCATTTGCGTCGAACAAGATCTATGTAATTCGCAACCCAGTGGCTTCCGTCTTTAAAATGAGGATCAAGATTATAGATAATTCCTATCGATTTAATACCTTTCTTTTGTGCTTCTGTGACACGAATTCCACACATTTCCCGGATAAGACATTTTTTGGGGCCACCGCCTGTTTTGTCATAAGGATCGGGAGCTGCAAAATCAATTGGAAAGGGTCCCATAAATTCAAAATGAGGATTTGCTTCTTCAAATTGTTTCATGACGGATTCAATGTTCGTAGAGTCAAGCCACATATCGGGATCTTCCTTCCATTTTTCAGGCTTTACAGGTCTCAAGTATTGTTTTATTAAATAGTCCTTTTCTGAATCAACCAACGGTAGAGCCTTTACGAAGGTTGCTTCTTGGCCCGCCTCGACACCAAGTTTCTCCTCGAGTTCTTTCCGCAGCTGTTTTCCTACAGAGTTGGTCTTAAGATGAAGCTTTCCAGCAGCCCGCTTTAATATAGATTCGGGAAGACATCCAGCGGCGGGTCTTACATCACCGACACGAGGATGACATTGACAAGGGCCTGGTGTATCTACCCTCTTTTTGTTTTTGAGTTTGCGAGTCTTTGTCGCCATCTACTAGATGGCAACAGCAAAGAAATACAGTGAAGTGAATTACTGGAGATATGTATTTACACCCTTGCTTATTTTATTGATTGCAGCAGCACTTTATTTACTGTTTACACTCCCCGATGCACACACTCTTGATTATTCCCAAGTGCTTTCTTATGGAAAGAATGTTTGCAACATTGATGCTACAAAGTTATCACTTACATAGTAGATGGCTTTTGCATTAAAAGACTCGATACCCTATATTTTAACCTTTCTGGTCCTTGGCTCCGTTACGGGGAGCGTGGTCTATATTGGCATGTCGGCAGGAAACGCAGATTCACGCAATGAACTCCAGAAGCATGTGGCTATTTTAACGACGGTCAATCTGTTGACCAGTATTTTCATGGGATTCTTACTGTATTACTACGTCACAGCCAATCCGTCCTCTTTTATTCCCTTTACACTCTTTATTCTTTCTTTTAATATGTTCCTTGGAATCATGTCAACGAGTATCGCTGTTTTACAGCAGATTTCATAAGTTACGGTTTGGAACAGTGATAAAGAGAAAAGATTCGATGCTGAACACGAAAGCGTCCTGTCCAAGAAAGTGTTGTAGGATGCAATTGAAAGGAAATACCCTGGAGTCGCAAAGCAACGCGAACACTGTCACCTTTCTGAATGAGCCCGGCTACAACAAGACGCTTCCATTCACCTTCCTTCCAGATATGAAGTGAATGCCGTTTCTCTTGAGTTTGAAGAGGGCAATATAAATGAAGTGAATCATTCTCAAGAAATGGCTGAAACAGAGCCTGAATCATTTCTTTCGAGCGATCTGAGTCATGAAACCACTTTCGTTGGTGGAGATAGACTGATGTCAGGAAACTTTCTTGGAGGGCCAGGAGTTTCGCGGAAGTCTGGCTCGCCTCGGAAAGTCCAAGAACAAGTTTCCCCGACTGTGAATCATATTCTTTGATTGGCAGTGGTGGTAAAAGAACATTGAGATGTTGAAGATGGAAAGGTCCATCAATATAGGATAAGGGTGTAATCGGCTTGGGCACTTTTTGTAAATCACCGACACTTACTTTTTTGATTTCAAGACGCTGGATGGGCACAGACCACTCCATTTCTATGGATTACTGCGGTTGTTTTAGACAGCCATTCACATAGATAGCCTAAGATCCTTTTACCGAGACTGTGTATGGATTCCCTGAATCTCTCGTTCAGGGGACAGCCTGGATCGGGTAAAAAAAAGGCATGTCACGAAATGTTACAAAAGATTGCCACGCTCAGAGGAATACCCTTTTCAATTCAGACTCGGCAATTTCACATGCAGGGAATCTCGAAGAATGACACGGGTCAGATTTCTACAACGGCAGACGATGATGGAGATGATGGAGGCTCTGAAAAGGATTGTTTTCCTTATGAGTTCTCACACATTCATATTGGATTTGATATTGCTCGTATGTCAATGCAGGATAAGATTTATCTGAAGCCAATTCTTCAACGATGGGGTCTAGGAAGTCAGGTATTAGCGGGTCAGCAGGGACGTGGATCCCGCATTCTTGTCTTTTATCATGCTCATTTGTTCAGCACAGAATCCTGTTTTCTGTTGCATTCACTGCTCGAAGATAGTCTTGGCGATATCTCTGTTTGGTTTACATCTGAACTTCCGGTCCCTTTGAGACTTGTTGATTATTTTATTGAGGTTCCAATTCGTTCACCGACGAATCTCTTGGATTGCCGACCGACCACAGGCCCGAGTTGGCATCTTATCTTTCGTAATTTGATTACAGCATGGTCTCAGAAGCCGTTTCCTAAGCTGAATGAGACAAACGAGATACGTGCTTTTCTCTATGAGCTTCTTATGCGAAATCTTCGATGGACTGACTGTGTTCATTATCTTCTTGATACAGTCCTTATGGCTTCTATTGAAGAATCAAAGCGTAAGCAGATTCTATCGATTTTAGCAAAGCAGGAGGCAACGGCGGCAGGTCAGACAATACCGAGTTATCGAATTCCTTTATTATGGGAGGCACTCTTTTTAGAGATACGAGAGGCTTTATCTGTTTCTCCGCAATCAGTAGATGAGTCTAGTGCTCAAAACGCTGGTCGACTCGGTCAAGGCACTCTACGAGATGCCGAACCAGCCGTGGATTCAGGAAAGTCTGGATCCCAACGATCTGGAAACACTAAAAAAGGAGGCTCTCGAGCAAAGCCCGTTCGACCCACTCAAACTGCGTGAGACTCTGTGGTTAAAAGTTGTGGCGGGTGAGGCAAAGATCGTCACAAAATCCTGCAAGAATGCAAAAGTGATTTATATAAAGACATCGAGAGAAGAGCCTCCGTGGGATCTATGGGGTCGTCTTTTTCAGTGGTTAGGTCCTCCTCCTACTGCACAACGATGGAGACTCTTCTGGTTTCCTGCTCCAAACAAGCGTATTTTGCCAGCCCTAGGTCAAGAAGTTGGCCCTACACATCTCAATGGTGGATATACCTTTCCGTGTAAATCCGATTCTATTGTTGTGTATCGTCTTGAGGAGGCAACACGTGTTTTAGCTCATGAGATTCTTCATGCAGCGTGTCTAGATCCGCCTGGTGCAGATCTTCCTCTCAAGGAAGCAACAACGGAAACATGGGCTGAACTCTTTTTAGTTGCTCTGTGTTCGAGTGGTTCAATGAAGAAGGCCGAAGAGTTATGGGCAATTCAGAGTCAATGGATTGCGAATCAAAATCATACATTAAAAAAACACTATGGTGTTGAAGGACCGCAGCAGTATGCATGGCGTTACACTGTTGGCAGGGAACTTATTTTAAGATCTCTAAAGATCAAATTGCCTGAACCGAGGGCATTTAGAAGTCATTCATCGCGTTTAACAAGTTCGGCTATTTGTGGTTAAAATTGAGTCTTCTTTTAAACTATTTATCAAGCAGAAACATGGGACATGGGAATAAAAGGTTTATACAGTTGTTTAAAGCAATATGCCTTACCCGTTAGTCTAGAACATGAGAAACCGTTGACAATAGGACTTGATGCATATCCGTTTCTGTATAAGTATCGTGAAGATATTGATTCTTGTATTAAAGTCCTACAGCAATTTCAGAAAGCAGGGCATACTCTTGTTTTATATTTGGATGGAATTCCACCGAAGGAAAAGGAAGCAGAACTTCTGAATCGAAAGGTGCAGAAGGAGACTGCGTATAAACAGGCAAAGGCTCTAAAGACCTTTCTGAAAGATGAAAAGTCCAAGGAGCTTACAGAGGATGCTAGAAAAATTATTGAGAAGCAAATCGCCTCTTATGAGCACGAGTCGTGGTATCTTCGAAAGGAGATTCGAGAGAGCTTTGCTTTGCGTGTTTCGCAACAGGGTATTGAAGTCATTCAGTGTAAGGGCGAGGCCGATACCGATTTAATTCAGGCCTCTCTTTCAAAGAAGCTAGATTGTGTAATAGCGAATGATATGGATCTCTTTGTGGGTGGTGTCGAGCGTCTCTGGATGCTTGGAAAGACACACGCAGATCCTCTTCTACAAGAGTTTCGCCGATCCTATGTTTCCTATGAGGTTGGTCTTGGAGAGAAGGCATGGATTGACGTTGCGATACTAGCAGGATATGAAAAATGCCCTGAATTAAGAAGGTGTTCAGCTCATCAAGCGATTATATGGATACGATATTACGGCTCTATAGAGTCTCTTCTTAGTCGGCGTCATGATCTTCTGCTGGGTGCAAAACTAAAGGACTTTCAAGATGCACGGCAACATTTGATCTTTTGAAATCTATTACACTGTAAGAATGTTTTATGTAAAGCCCCAAATTTCAATTGTTGATGTTCAAGCAAATACAGAGAAACATGGCCAGGGTGTTATGGATTTTTATCGTGCTCATAAATCAATTCTTCATGAGATCTTTTTCTTTACACAAAAGCCTAAGAGAATTGAATTAGGTGACGCTATTGGCACAAATCCCTATCATCTATTTTTCTATATGTTATCACGATTCTATTATGTTGATGATGGTGTCAATGATATTATTTTTTATTATAGTAAAAACGATGAAGATTATATGACTGAAGGTGCCTTTTCTGTATTACCCTCGCGATTTAAACGTGAAATTGTTAAGGATGATACCTTTGAGTATGTAGAACTACCTGGTTGTATATGGAGATATGATACAATTGATGAGCCATGGATGTTTGAGTATACAAGGGATTTATTTAAGGATATTTGGTTTTCAACGAAGCAACAGAAGGGAAAATATACATATGTTTTACGAGATCCTGTCTTATCAAGATACCGTCGTCTTTTAAATCACAATGAAGTGACGACTGCTGCTAGAAAAGAGGGATTTAGTGTCTATGAGATGTCGAATATGACTTTCGTGGAGCAGATCCTATTGTTTCGTTCTTCTGAGTTTATTCTAGGAGTTCACGGAGCTGCATTGGCCTTTTTGATTTTTTGTGAGCCAGGCACACAAGTCTTAGAGATGTATCCAAACCGTCAAGGAAAAAATCATTATTATGATATTTCAAAGCAAATGGGTCTATCCTATGGTCGCTTTACAGCATTGGAATCATTTAATGAAGAAACTGAAGATTTCAGTGTGAATATAGAACGATTTCGAGCTGTAATCTGCCATTTAAAATTGTGTAGGCGAAACTCTTGAAGATCCTCTTTAACGCATGTAAGACATACATAAAAAAGGAAAGCGGTCCATATGTGTTTCGATCACATTACCTTGCGGTTAACAGCCGCACGCTCTACCTACTGAGCTAAAAGACCAGGTGTGGCCTTTAGCAAGAAGCTAAAGGACCAAAGGAGTTCCCTCCACTCTTGTCGGATATGTAAAAAATGTATTTTAAACGCACTTACGTTTTGAACGTATTTTTCTGCGTTTTGAGCGACCGCCACCTTGAGATGTGCTATCTATCTTATCTTTTTATATTGTTTTTAACGACGAGTGCGACGAGTCTTACGTCCTGCTCTCTTCGGAGGCTGAACGCCTAAGAATTCCCTGATAGTGTCTGCAGGTCCTGTGCCAGGCGTAGCATTAATACCCATCTTCTTTTCAACGATATTGCGAACCGCTTGGTCGGTGGCCTTCTTCACGAGTTGTTTGTTGAGACCACCCCGTTCAATAACTAACGCAGACAGTTGTGCATGGATCCTTCTTGCAGTGCGGACATCTGCTTGAAATTGTGCAGATACCTCACGAGTGCCACATAATTGCAAATTCTCCCTGGCATTGCTACCAATGATGTTTAGTATAAAATCCATCGGGAATCCCTCATACACTTTACCATCGCGATAGCTGGCAAGAATGTCATCATTTGCCCCCTTGAGAATACTTGCTAATCTAGGGGAGTCGCTTGCACACCGACTATTCCCCATTCTATCAAAGATGTCCTCAAGATCATTATTCAGTTGTGTTTCTGATGCTCCTCCGCGACGAGTCTTACGAGTCATACGTTTTTTGGCTGCCATCTATATATGATAAATATTTAATCAAAAATAAAGTTATTTTTGATTAAATTGTTATAAATCTATTTCCTTTACGCCACCGGCTTCTCGGCCTTGATGTAGTGACGGTTGAGGTAACGCTGGAGGTTGAAGTAGGTCAGCTGCTCCGTCTCAGGCACCTGGAGGAGCTTGCGGAGCGGGCCATCAGGCGTGATGTCGTGCTTGTTCTTCAGGTTCTTCTCCTTGACGTAGTTGTTGATCTGCTTGGTCACGTTGGAGCGGCTGATCAGGGTGCCCTTGGAGTGGCCGAGGAAGACGCAGAGCTCATCCGTAACCTTCGTGGGGATCTCGAAGATGCTCGGGCCACGCGGCTTGGCACCCTCCTCACCCTCGGCACGGACGCGACGCTTACGCTTGCGGGCATCCTTGATCTCGCGGTGGACACGCTTGTCCAGACGCTTGACCTCCGTGATCATGGAGCTCACCGTCTCGCGGAGCGTCGTGAGGGACGTCAGCACGCCCTTGAGGTCCTCATCGAGCGTCGTCGCGGGGGCCTCAACAGCGGCGGGGGCCGGCGTAACCGGTGCAGCGACAACAGGGGCAACAACCGTGGCAGAGGCAGAGACAGCCTCCTTCGCCGCCGGCTTGCGGCCCGCCTTCTTGGCCTCAGGGGCCGCCGCCGCCACAGGGGCAGGGACAGCAGCGGCCTTCGGGACAACAACCTCTTCAGTCTTCTTCGTGACCTTCTTAGCAACCGTCTTAGCAGGGGTGGCACTCATCATACTAGTTCCGTTGGAAGAATTCATTGGAAATAAACGCACTGCCAGGATTACTGTGATCCCATGCAGTCAATTTTTACTGAAAACTCATTCAATTTCCGAAGTTTGGTCAGTTGTCAAACTTTTTTTTTTGAAACCTGCCGGGACCAAGACATGAACATGACCTGAACACCTAAAACTGCGTTCAAATGCCTTCTTCAGTCTAAAGAGTTTCCGGCATTCCCTGAACCCCGAGTAGGAATGGAGGCACACCAACTACGGAAGTGTGCTAACATAAGAAGTCGGAAACACAAGGAAACTTCTTGTAACGGCGTTGCGACCTTTGGTGACTTCTGTAGTCGTCATTATAAAAATCCGATTCGGTATTTGCCTCCTATCCGTTCCTCTCTTAAAGATAAAATTTTCACACGCAATGACAATCAGGCTATTAAACGGATTCAGATGTTTTGGAGACGTTTAATTCCTTATAGGCGGTTTCGAAACCAAGGCCCGTGCGTCAATGCAGTTGATTTGGCTCAGAATACAACAGAAGTCTATACACTGGAACCGGTCCAGACAATACCTGTTCCTTTTCTGTTTTCTTTTGCTGATGCAAAGAAGAATATCTGGGTTTTTGATATACGTTCTCTTAATCATCTAGTCTCGGCAGGCCAGACTTCCGAGATTCAAAATCCGTATACGCGTGAAACTCTGACCTCGGAAGTTCTAGCACAAATCCATTCAAGATTTCAGTGGCTCAGGGCCAGAAAGTATCCGATCCTCCATTCGGTTGGAGAAAATCTGACCCAGGAACAAATCTGGAACCAGAAAGTTCTGGATGTTTTCTTTAAAATGGAACATCTTGGCTACAGGGCTAGTTGTCTATGGTTTGATCGTATGACTGTAGGAAATCATGAAGCTTTCTACAGAAAGCTGCATTATATCTGGTTTGTTCAACTTGGTCTTACACCTCAAGAAAAAGAGGCTATTGTTCCTGGATATGGTTCTGGTCCCACGAAACTCTTTAAGAATAATCCCGACAAGATTTCTGGTGGAACTCACGACATGAAGTGGTGGAGACGTAACAATCTCAATATAATTCTAGAACTCCTGACTCGAGCCCCCAATAAGAATCAACAGGCTCTAGGGGCTCTCTATGTTCTTATGGCTCTTGTGCAGATCATACCCGATGCTAGAATGGCATATCCGTGGATCTATGAAACGGTATCAGGTCGTTAAACTCCAGCTGAGCCGAACTTCATTGAGATCAGACTCTGAGGAGTATCTGTGCAGCATTCAGGATTCGGCTGAGCATTTGTAGGAAAGAAACGCTGAAAATTGCTTTTCGGGGCACAGGATGTCACACTGCTAGAGAAGCCTGTAAGAGCGGCGGTGTTCTGTGAAAAGGGAAACTTGGTGTGATCATACGCAACAATTGCTCCTAGAGCCAACATATCTATACGTGTAGAGGTCTGCTGAGATAAGTCAACATCTGAGCAGACAGCACACTTCTGGGCGGCCTGATTAATGGCATCAAATCCACCAAAGTTTGAGGCACCGATAGTAAAGGTCGAGACCGTCATATTTCCTGCATTAGACCCAATACCGTTTGTATGAAGACCCATATTAAAATCACTCTTGTTTGTTACTCCATTTGTAATATAGGGACGAGCAGGTGTAACGTTTCTTGTAAAGACAGTTCCACTCGCCTTTGCCTGGTTCATAGCGGTAAGTTCACTTGCATCTCTCACTCTGCGTCTATCAACAAACCGATTTGATTCTTCAAGAATGAGGCGAAGTCTTTCACTTGAGCTGAGTGCCATCTGACTGTCTTCAATAAAAAAAACACAAGGGTTGCTGGCCAAAATTGAATGTGTTTCAACCTCATACTCCTGGCAGTTTGAGTTATTTATCATGTCTTCTCAGGTTGTTAAGATCAATGAGTTTAGCACTGAGAGTCTGAGTGTGAGCCAGGTAAAGGTTCTTGAGTCGGGAGGCAAGATGGCTTCGCTCAATTATAACGGTGGTAAGCTGATGACGCAGATCGGTAGCCTGGCTCTGCCTTATGGAATGAACGTATTTGATAAGGCGGGTCCTATCAAGTATAGTATTGATCTCTCTCTTCGTGGCCACGAGGAGAACCCGAAGATCAAGGCGACCTATGAGGCGTTTCATGCTCTGGATGAGTGGATGATTGACCAGGGCGTCAAGAACTCCAAGGCGTGGTTCAAGGCTGATCTGACGCGTGATGTAGTCAAGGCGTTCTACACGCCGATGGTGAAGGTGGCCAAGGATGCGGATGGTAACCCGAAGCCGTATCCGCCGACGATCAAGGTCAACCTTCGTAAGATGGATGACAAGTTCGAGGTAAATGTCTTTGATGACAAGAAGCGTCCGTATGAGGGTGTTCCGCTGTCGGATCTCCTCGTCAAGGGTGCCTACCTGACCACGCTGATCCAGTGCACGAGCGTCTGGTTTGCGGGTTCCAAGTTTGGTCTCTCCTGGAAGGCCCTCCAGATCCGCATGGACAGTGTGCCTGACAGCATCCGCGGCTATGCCTTCGTGGATGATGAGGATTCTGCTCCTGCACCTTCAAAGGCCCCTGTCAAGCAGAACAAGTTCGCGAGCCTTGAGGAGGAGGAGGAGACTGAGGAGGACTTTGTCCCGCAGCCCCAGAAGAAGTCAGTGGTTGCGGCTGTGACGGTTCCGACCATCGATGACGAGCCTGAGGATGCTGAGCCGCTCCCTGTTCCTGCAAAGAAGGTCGTAACGACGACGGCGAAGAAGGTCGTTGCGAAGGTCACGGGTGCTAAGAAGGCGTAAATGTGAGCTGACTGTATAAAAATGAAAACCTTTTTTTCGTTGTTAAAAGCAAAATGGAACCTGAAAACACCGTTAGGTTAGAGCACTGTGGAATTGATGTGCTTCCAAATCTAACAGCTCTGAGGACAGAAGGATTGACGCTTGAAGGAAACCTGTTCCGTTTTATTCAACCACACAATCTGCCAACACGTCTAAAATATCTATCTCTCATGCGTAACTCCTTAACATCTGCAAATGTCTTTCATCAGATGGTCTATCCATCTCTTGAAACACTTATTCTTGATAGTAATTACATACATGGCATCTATGATCTGGCTTCCTCTGCACCGAATTTGAAGACACTATCGCTTGTTGTAAACTCTATTCATCATATCGATACTCTAACAGAGTTTCATTCATTAGAGAATCTATATATTGCTCATAATCATATTGAGGTCTTGGATTCTATACCGAGGACTCTAAAGAAGCTGAATGCGGCCTGTTGCAAAATCCGAATGATTCAGAGTCGTATGCCAGCAGGACTCGAGAAGCTTAATCTGTCTACGAATCTATTGAAGTTTGCAGGACTTCCGTTTCATTGGGGGACTTGTCTTCGAGAGTTAGATCTATCCTTTAACAAGCTCCAGAAGTTCCCTCGAAAGCTTCCTGATACTCTTGAAATCCTCTATATTCAAGAAAATCGTATTATTGAACTTCCTGATACACTTCCTGAATCATTACGAATTCTTATTGCGTCAGATAATAAGATTCTTACAATTCCTTCTTATAAACATAAACGTCTAGAACTCTTTGTTATGACGCATAATCGCCTAACAGATCTCACAAATGGTCAGGAATTAGCAACAGTCTTTATTGCAGATCATAATTGGAATCGACACGTCCATGCCGTTGTCGTGAATCGTATCATAAAACTCTGGAGAAGATATTGCTTGAAACTTCGTCTTCGGAGTATTGTAAGGACACAGCGTATACGCAATTCATTGTTGGAGGTTGCTATGTGTCCGTCGCGGCTAGGATTCTTTGAACCTATACCGATGGGATGGCGTGACTCTTAGCAACTTACATGAGATTACATGAATTTACATCACAATCAGCTATCTTTTTCTTGTCAATCTGATCATAAATAAGTTTAAGAAAGTTTATCTTTGCAAGTTTGTTACAGGAAGGCGACTTGGTCATATGCTTCAGAAGATTTGATTTATTTGCAAACTCAATCTCACAGCCCTTGCACAATGAATACTCGGCATCTCCAGAAATAGATTTTTTCATGATTCTTTCTACCCAGTCTACAAGACTCTCATTCTCATTCTCATTCAGTATAGCTAAGAATGGATCATCTGCCTTCTTTTCAATCATTGTCTTACAGCCTGCCTTTCTCTCAATATGTCTCTGTAGAGATGCCTTTGTTGTGAATGATTTCTTACAACCCTCACATAGCCAGGAAGTCTTTGTGTCAAAAGAAGAATTAAATTGACGAATCGTATTACGTTTAAAGCTATCACTTTCTGTATCAGTCTTGATTTTCCAACCAATTGTATCTAGTTCGGCAGAACTGTATAGTTCAGGTAAAAGTCCATTCCATGTATACTCTGGAGGAAGCTGTTCTCCTTCCTCTCTTGCATTCATAACGCTTTCTTTTATTAGTTCTTGCTTCTTCTTCATGGACTGCAGCTCATCGAGTTTTGCCTTCCATAAACGTGCTTTTTCTTCTTCACTCAATTGCTTATACTCTTTTTCATATCCTTGACAGCGATTAAAGTATTCTGTGCTGCTGTTTAGACTAGTTCTTGGAGAAAAAGAGAAGCCCTTTACAAAATTTTCAGGTGTTTCTTCTAGAGGCAGCGTAACTATATCACCAGAAATATCTTCTATACTATTTACGAATGCTTCACCTCCAGAAACATCAAATAGTGGTTCAGGATAACTAGCATTTATTGTAGTAAACTTCTTGATATAGGTCGCGAATGTAACAGCTGCGACAGGATCTGTCTCTATTGCGATATCCATTGTTGATGTTACACCTGAGGGTTTCATTTTTATATTCTGTGATTTTCTTTTTTTTAACCAAAAACATCCGCGTGTTTGTTTTTGGTTAAAACCATCCGGGAGTAAAACTAATGGTTTTGGTTAAAAGCCTTTAAGAGCGGCAACCGCAGACAGATCCACCTACACCTCTAGAGAACTGCAAGGAACCATTACACAAGCAGGTTCCGATATTCTTCTCAGTGACCAGGGCAGCACTCTGGTTATTCAGCTGGAGAACGCGGTTCGTCGCATTAGGATTCAGAGCCTGCAGAGTCGCGATAGCATTCGCATTTGCAGCAACAGCCTTTGCCTGTCTTCTCGCCGTTAAGAGTGATGAATCAAAATTACCTGTCGGCATTGTTTCTATTTCAGCAAAAAGAAAAAAGAAAGCAAGAATAAATAGAGTCATGGATGACTATAAAGGATCGTATATTTGGGCCTACATCATTGCCTTTATAGCATGTGTTGCTGTCGCATATTACATTGTTCCAAGCATAGTCAAATACTTTTTTCAAAATGAAGAGATGGATGCCTACTTAACAAAGATGACTGTCTTGTCTATTTTTCTGATTCTTTCCGTATACGGAATTACGTGGCTTCTAAAGATCAGGGCCCGGGAAGGATTTGTAGACTCTACTCCTGTGTCTCAATGGAAGGCTGCCATTCAAAATCCTGATTTCGATAATGTCTGTTCAATTTACACAGAAATCTACGAGAACCAAGTGAAAACAGAAAAAGGCTCACCGCCCAATGAAATCACAGAAGAACAGGCCCGGGAACGTGTAGACGCAGACTTTACGAAGAAATGCTCGCTCGGTGTTTTCTCATGCACTCTTTATCAGAAAGTCAAAGCAAGTAATGATCTTGATAGCATCTATGGCGACCTACAAACAGTCCCTGATAGTTTCCTGGCACAGGCCTATGAAACACTGACAGTCTGTAAATCCATTCTTGAAAAGACAATCGCTGATATTCAAGACTCTATAAGCAAAATAAAGATAGAAGGATTTGATTCTCCTCCTGTCTGTTCTCCTGATGCTGCCAAGTCACGCAAAGCTGCAATTGAGAAGTCTGATCCAGCCAATGATCCATCACGATGCATTCTTCTCGAGGAGATAACACCCGAAGTGAAGAATGCAGCCATTACACAAAAGTTACAGAAGATTCAAAATGCATTGGATGCACTACAAGGAAAGGGTGAAAGTTTCAATGAACTCTACCAAGAATGTATAACTCTAAAGGCAAAACTGGCTGAGTTAAAGTCAAAGGCTGAATCAGGAACTCTAGTTTCGTAATCTACGTGTTTTATTAGATGTCTTTATTGACTTTCGCGTCTTTTGCTTATCTTTTTCTTTTTGAATACGACGTGCCTTCTCTCTCAAAAGGGTCGCAAAACCCTTCTGATAGCCCGAGCACTGCAAACTAAAGGCAGGAAATGGACTTCTACCTTTCGAGTCACGTTTCTGAAGAAGAACATCCATTTCAAGGAGTTTCTGACACAAGCACAGAATCGGATATCCAAGATACTCATATTCATCTTTTGAAGCAAAAATAGAGAACCATAGATACACCATGATGAGAGTATCGAGACTTCCGATCAGGAGTTTTCCTTCTGTCTTTAAATTGAGAGTATTATAGGAATGGCAAGCATTTTCTTCGATGAGGCCCACGATTGGAACTCCTTTGTAGGAGAGAACAATCCGACGTCCCATAATATCTCCTGACGCGGGATAGGATTTCCGTTCTAAACCAAGAGTTTCAAGTGCATCCGCATCAATCTTCACATCAGGACTGTAAAACAGCAAGAAACTCCTGTTTTTAAGAAACCAGTCAATGGAAGGAGCCCGAAACTTTGAATGTCTCGTCGCAAGATTATAGATAGCAGCGACTTCTGCTCCTAACAGAATCCTACCGTGCTGAATGATATAGCGAAGCACAATCTCGCGAATCGAAAGAGGAATATATTGCTTGCCTGCAAGTTTTGACTCAATCGAACATGCACGTTTAAAAGGAAAGGCTGTATTTAACAGGGTTAATCGTTCAAAGACCTTTTCAAAACGAGCAGCTTGTCCCTTGGGCCGACTGATCTCAAGATACATAAGCATACGAAGGAAATCTGGATCACAATAATGAATACCCTCCTTTACCACAGAACGCTTATGAATCACGCTATAGATATTCTTATCGATTTCTGAAATATCGGCGACAGGCATGTAGTTCACTAGAATCTTCTTGGTGCCCTCGTGAATACCGACACGTTGATTAACTTCTTTAAATCCCGCCTTTTCAAGCATAGTAAGCATATCACGAATATCACCTTCTAGATCAGGCGTGTAGAAATCATAGTCGGGGAGAGTCTTATCTTTGTCATAAAACTTCAGAGACTTTGGTAACAAGGCATTAATGGCCGTTCCGCCATAACAGACACGACCTTTGCGTCTCAGAAATTGTTCAATAATGTCAAGGGCATAAAGAATTTCTGGATTGTGAGCGGCTTCATATCCCTGAAGTTCTTCTGCAGCACTGGCATAATGCTTTAGAGCATCAAATTGTTGCTGAATCGTAGCTTTTTTTAAAAGCTTTGATTTGTAACTTATGGATTCGCTGTCTTCCTCCATTCTATTTACAGTGAGGGAGAAGTAATTTGGCCCTGGTTTGCATTCAGTTGCTTGGAAGGCTGAGCAGGTGTAAATACATCGGGAATGACGAAGCGTAGATTCTTTGGCTTAACTTTCCAGCATGTGTCTTTCCATACCGTCATGAGATTCTTCTCGTCATTATTCACTGAGATAGGAACAGATTGAACACCGATTGTGTTTGTCATGATTGTAACTTTGTCAACAGTAGGATTTGTTCCTATATCACTGACGGCGATTGTCCAACGAATGCGTGTCTTATCAGCCGCTGCCGCCGTATTTTCAGGAGGAATCGTTGTAAAATACTGGGTTGTGTCCACAATACCTCTAGCCATTTGGTTTTGTGTGAGAGGTTGTGTGACACCGAGCGAGTTTGTAGAGTCCTTAAAGAGACGGAGATGGATCCAGTAATCAAGATCTTCCTTGGGCTGATAGGCGGGCTTCACGGTGCGAAAGAGGCTTGTGTCGAGATTGCTGAAGATGAGAACCTTCTTTTCAATCTGTGTTAGAGGATCAAAACACAGATAGTCCTGACGAGCCTGGCGTGTGTAGGATCCGAGAGATGTCTGTCCTAGATGGTATTGTGTGAGAGGAGCAAGTTCCTTTGCGACTTGGCTGCAATACCGAAGAAATCCTTTCTGATCTTTCAGCGGGTCAGGAGTTCTTACAAAATACAGCGTGAGAAGCAAAGGATCTCCAGGGGATGGAGAAGCAAAACCAAAGGCGGAGTCGGCCAGAGTTTGGCAGACTTTCTCGATACTTCCTGAGTTGAGAGATCGGACTGTCCCACCGCTGTCTCTTGATAGAAGGCATGGCATATTCATTTCCGCGTATAGAGGAGGCTTCATGCTTGCATCCTCATGATAGTCAATCATAAGAACAAAAGACCGTATTCCAGCTCTCACGAGTTTTGATACACCATTCTTCTCGTCAAATACACCATCGACTGCAGGTCCTAGAAATCCGGGCTGTGTAACCGTAAGAGGAACAAAATTTATAAGTGCCTTTTCATTCTCTGCAAGGTCAGATTTTCCAGTAATATTATCGACGAAGCTTTTCTTTTGTTTGTAAAAAGGTGTTAGAAAGGAATCTAGACTTGCATTTTGGGCATTCTGGATACGAAGAACATTAGGACTTGTTGAGAATACCTCGGTTTTCTGCTTTATGTAAATGACAGCAAAAAGAAGACCAAAAACAAGAATGAGTAAGACTATATATAAAATAACTGTTTCTGATAGTTCTGTGTATAATACTTTATCTAGGACTGATTTACAAACGTCCATCTACTCTATAGAGTCTTTTGAAAGTTTGAGAAGGAAACCACAGTGATGCCTGCGGCCTTGGCCTTCTCCACCTTTGTTGATGTATATCCCTCAGTATCGGGAATCACCAGAAAGTTCGTCTTCTTTGTGACTGTGTCGACTACTGTGTAGCCCTTCTGAACACACTGGGCCTCGAACTCCTTGTTGCGGAATCCTGTGAAGCAGAGAGTGCCTTTTGACGCTGTAGCCACCGCTGAAGGCACAGCTGTTGCAGTAGGCACAGCGATAGCAACAGTAGGAAACTCGTTGATCCTCCACTGCTCATAGGCAGGCAGCACCTTCAGAAACTCTGTGAATGATCCAATCGACCAAGACTCAAACGACTCACAAGAGTGAGCATACCGCTTCCAGTTCCTCCACTCAGGCTCAACTGCAAAGAGTACCTTTAGCTTCGTCTCACCCACAGATCGAGGCATGAGACCACTTGAGATCATAATCTTCATCTCAGAGAGGCCCTTCTGAAACGGCAAACGCAGAGCCCTATGAATCTTCTGACCATTCGTCGGTCCCAGAATCTCTGACATCTTCTCGACCGAAAGTAAATACAAATCCTTTGGTCCCTTCACACCCTTCTCGACCAGCTTATCGACCATACCAGGACCCATTCCCTCGACCTCCAGTGTCTTTACAAAGTGCCGAAGCCGAGGACTAACAAGGTCAATCATCTCACCGCCCTTCAGATGCGTTCCAGTCGCATCCCATAGATGCTCACCCTCAGGCATCGAAGCGACAGTGGGCACGAGAACTGCATCGAGCGTGGGAATAACATCTCCTGACCGCCGAATCCGAATCTTTGCACCAGGGCCAATGTTCTTCTCCTTGATGTTTTTTGCATTGTGACCCGTGAGAAAGGTAATGGTTGCCGATCCAACAACAACAGGCTCAATCTCAATGCGAGGAATGAGATAGCCCTGATACGACGGAGCCCAGTGAACTGCGACTACAGTTGTCTCCTTGCACTGATCATCAAGAACCATCTTGAAAGCCCGCATATCCTTCGGTAGCTCAGCATCCTCCAGAGCCTTGTATTCATCACTCTGTGTCCACGGAACATCATCTTCACCAACAACAATGCCGTCCATATCATACACACACTTTGACCTGCGTCCCTGTAGAACATCTGAAAGCATAGCATCATCAATTGTCTTAATATGAATGAACCAAGGTGTGCGAAACTCCTTCTTCATGAGCCACTGAAGCTGCTGGAACCGAGGAATACCCTCGGGCTCGATGACTTCATACGCCACAAAACGAATCTTCGTGGCCTCAGGCTGGGGCACCTTCTGATGGACCTGGCCGTTTGTCCAGGAACGTGCAAGAGTTCCAATAGGCAAGTCGCTAGGAAGCACCATGAGTTCGCCACGCAGAACAAGAGTATTCTGAATGGAGGCTGCAGCAGCAGGCTTCAGACCCTGAATGTAAGGAACGAACTGACTGATATCAACGCCTGTCACGCCATCACCCCTCAGATACAACTTTCCATCAGTGTAACACCACAGAACACTGAGACCATCAAGCTTCTCAGAAAGAACATATCCACTTGGCTTACGCTTGGCAAAGGACTCCACCAGTCCAGTTCCAGGCTTGATCTTCTGAAGACTTGACATCTTGTAGGGCAGCTTGACAGCACCCTTTGCGGCAGCACCGACCTTTCGAAGAAAGGGATGATTGGGCTTAGCCTCCTCTAGCTTATCACGAAGTGTGTCATAGGCTTCATCCGTCATGATCGGGTTCTCGTCGTTGTAATATGCATCAGATGCACGGTTCAAAAGAGCTACGATCTCACGAATCTCTTTTGCAGAACTCATTTTTCTCTATCCTAGCGGCGACTTTAGGGTCGCGACCCTTCAATTTTTCAAAAAATAAAACATCAAGGCAATAGTAACAATAATATTAATTGTATAGATGCCCACAGCTCTGTTCATTCCCTGCATGGAGAGAACCATTCGGAAACCCCAATAAATCAAAAAGACAAAGAGTGAAGTAAAGATATAGGTTGGAGCATCAGCTCCAAACCATGCAATCACAAGGATGAGAGTCCAAAAGATAATATTTTCAATTATAAACAGCATCTTACTTATTGAGATAGATATTCATGGCAGCTTCATACGCTTCCATTTGATCTTCCATGGTGGTTGCTTTCTTTGCCTTTTCTCTGGCCTTGGCTGATTCTTTCCGAAGACGAAAGCTTGTCTTTGAAACACTAGACGTTGCTACTTTTGGCTCAGCCAGAACTTCACGAAAGAAATTAGCAGACTGTGTAATCGCTCGTGAGAGTGTGACAGGATCTTTAATGAGTGTGGGAGCAGCAGGAACTTTCCATTTCGGAACTTCACACAGGATTTGGGCCACGAGTCCCAGAATATCTCTGCGTGACCTGCCACCGATTCGTGGCTCTCCACCGCGATACAAATCAAGAAGAACTTGGAACTCCTCATTCATTCGTATGAGTTTACGCAGCATTAATTCCTTGTAGGCCTCTGCAAAGAGCACAAGTAGATAATATGAGACATCTGTCTTTGACTTTCCTTTGAGGTTTGGAGGACCACGATCTAGAGTGCTCAACCCAGCACCTGAATTCTCCTTTTTGAGACGATGATCCTCGTCAATCAGCCATTTGATCCAGAACAGAGCTTTCTCGGTTCCTCCTTCATTGCAGCACTTCAGAAGTTCACACCCAACCGTATACATAGGGAGTAAGTCGGCGGAGGGTTTGTAGACACGTTTAAGGACTTCTGATTCGGTTGCTCCTGTGGATACAGAGCGTAGCCATCCATCACGATGAGTTTCGGGACCAACTTTGGGCCACTGAATCCGAGTCTTTCGAGGTTGTTCACGAATAACGAAGACAATCTCACTGACTCGTGTCTGAAACTCGTCATTTTTCCAGAGATCATCCTCTGACAACCGGGAAACAAGGGCATCTAGCTCTCCTACACGTTTTTTGAGATAAACAAAGAGTCGCGGTGATGCAAGGCCGATGTGTTCGATAGTAAATTCCCAGATAGTTCGAATCCAGACATCGTAGCCGCCGCTCAGAACAAGATCAGCAGAAAAATGAAGAGCACGGCCTGTTGCAATAGTTCCACCTTCATTCAGAGCCTGTAAGAAGGCTTTGAGTGACTCTGCTGGTTTATAGCCTGCTCTTGTTCGAATTTCGATTTCGTCTTCCATCACTTGTATTTGTTACTTACAATTTTCTTGCCTCTGTTCTTACGACTTGTGCGAGGAAGGAGACCCTTGGCCTTCAGTGAAGCTCGCATGGTGAATCCGATGGGCTTGCCCTGCTTCCATTTTTTGAGGGCTTCACGATTCTTACGTGTGGCTCTATAGCCACCTTTCCAGGCTGAGCATCCACATGCACCACCCTTCTTCTTTGTTCCAACACCTTCGACGACAGGAGCAAACTCAGTCGAAACATTATTTAGCTTGTATCCTTGATTGAGAAGTTTCTCAAGTCTTTTAGGGTCCCATGCTTTCTGCATCAATTCTTCTTGTATAGAGAGTCCACCCGTTCCAGGAGTATATTCCTCACCGATCAAGCGTGGTTTTCTTAGAATTTCTGATTTTCTTCTCATTAACACCTTCCAAGGAGGAATTCTGCTAAAAAAACGATAAGTATCTAGACGTCCCTCAGCTTCAAATGTATCATCTGGAGTAATCCAAACTTCGAAGAACGCAACAGGGATTCCTGGAAAAAAAGGAGTTGCACCTAACCTAAGAAAGACTCCTGAAAAAGACGGAGGATCCGTTGGTACGGAGGTGGGTCCAGGAATATTATATCTATAGATAGCCCAGTATCGTTTTCCTACTTCAAGATCAGTGGGTTCATATTCATATTGTCTATTGGCTATTGCCCAGTTTTCAACTGACGCCATTCTATAGTCTGATTAGAATTTCTTATAGTCTGAGTAGAATGTATCTCCCTGATAAATATTTTAGGGGTCTTACAAAGACCAGGAAAGCTAAGAGAAAGCAGGAAATCAAGAAATTTGGTGCTCTCTCACACAAGAATCCTAAGGCCTATGTTGGTTTCTCGACCAACAAGGGCGTAAAAACCAGGAAGTCTTCCTACACTCAGAAATGGAATGCACTCTATCCGGGCGTAAAATCTCTCAAGGACAGGGCAAAGCTTACAGGAGTTCCTCTCGACCTGATCGAGAAATGTTATAACAGAGGAATGGCCGCATGGAGAACAGGACACCGTCCTGGAGCAACGCAACAGCAATGGGGCTATGCACGAGTCAGTAGTCTCTTGTTAGGCGGTAAGACTGCACAAACAACAGATTCTGATTTAGTAAGAGAAGCTATTCAACGATCAGCCAAAGCAAAAAGATGGTATAAATCACTAATATAAATAGAATGGATCCTGTATTGCTTAAGAATTGTTCAATTTATTTTATGTTGCGTATTCTCAAGGAAGAAAAAGCCTTTGTTGATCCCGATACATTAGAAAGCTATCCGATCATTGATGAACATTTAAGAATGGTTTCAAAAAAATGCCTTATTGGCGACTCAATGTATCAATCTTATTTTGCAAACAATGATGCAAACAGAGCTCGTTTTATCCAAAATCCTATTATCCAACGTGCTATTAAAAAGTATCATGATAATTATATTGTAACTGCGGGACCTATGCCTCCTCCTCCCGAGTGGGAGGATATATCTCCGAATGCAACTCCTAACTTCATGAAGAATCTGAATAAGAGTCGTAAGAATCGTCATAATCGTAAGTCACGACGTAATCGTAAGACGCGTAGCAGTCGTAAGAATTAATTCTCCTCGAAGAGTTCCTGCTTCTCCTCCTCAAGACGCTTAACGAGGCGAGCCGTCGCCTTCTCCCACGTGTAGGATGTGACAGTCTCCTTAGCTTTCTTGCCCATGGATAGACGCTTATCTGTATCAAGAAGGAGCTCCTCAATTCCGAGACATACATCGTGCGGGTCGCAGGCGGATGCCTCACCACCAACCGGTGAGAAGACCGTCGGCAGATAATAACGGTTCTTGGCCTTTACAAGCACCGTGTTGTCCGTATTGCAGAACTCCTTGAAGCCACCAATATCAGGGACAACCTGCGGAACTCCGACACCCATCTGCTCAAACTGGCAGAGACCAAAGCCCTCACCATCGGCCGTGGAAATACCCACATCGGCCACGTTGTAGAACATATTGATGTCCTCATCCTTGAAGATCATATCCTGGGAAGAGATCATGAGACGATTCGCAAACATCTCCGTGGGAATGTTACGCATCTTGAGTTCACGCTGGAAGATCTCAAAGAGCCACCAGCCACCCTTCTCGCCCTTGTCGCAGACACACATGAGAAAGATCGGCTTCGTGGGATACTTGGCGATGAGCTCAACGAAGGCCATGATCAGCAGATCATAACGCTTACGCGGCTGGTTACGGTTCAGATTGAGAAGAACAAAGGCATCATTCGGGATACCGATCTGCTTACGCACAACTTCCTTGGGAATACTAAAATACTGCTTCGGGTCAAAGCCGTGCAGCATGATATCAATGGGACGAGTAATACCCTGATCCTTGAGGCACTTCTTCCAGTAATTCGTGAAGGTAAAGACCATGTCGGCATCACGATTCAGAACATCAAGATATGCCTGGAGCTGGCACGTATAAACCTGGTCGCAATAAACCCAGACCTTGAAGGTGCGAGGAATTCCCGACTTACGGATCTCCTCAAGAAACTTCGTCACGACTGACATGTCGTTATAGATCATCACAACATGCGGCTGCTTCTTACGAATAATATCAGGAAGGGCCGTGAAGCCGAATCCCTGCTGCTTATCCTTCTCCAGGGCCGCGGCGTCAATCACATCAACATTTGAAGGATAAGGACGGTAACCCGCAGGCACGTTGGGAAACTTCTGGAAACCAAAATGAGTCAGCTGGATCCACGGAAGTCTCGAAAGAATCTGGAGTGTGTGATGAGAAACCTTACTGTAGCCAGTAAACTGGTGACTGTGCGTCGACACCATTAGGAACTTCAGCTTCTTTGATGCATCGACAGGCTTCTGCAGCTGTGATTGCGATTGCGGCTGTGTCTGAGCCGTGACAAACATCGGTGTAGGTGCAGGAGTAGGTGCAGGAGTAAGTGCAGGAGTAAGTGCAGGAGTAGGTGCAGGAGTAGGTGCAGCAGGAGCAGCCACAGTATTTGACGCACCCGCAATGATTGACTCTAGGCTTTTTAGGTATGAAGGAAGCTGAGAATCCATCGCTATACTTTTCAAATGTCATTCGGCTTTAGACATCGTTGAGTCTAAAAAATGACCAACAAAAGGAGATATGGAACAACAAACAAAACGAAAGAAGGAAAGGATACCTGTGGCTCTGAGAGAGGCTGTTTGGATTCATCGTCAGGGCCGTATCTTTCAGGGAAAGTGTCTGACAACTTGGTGTCCAAATATCATAACAGTCTTTGAATTTCAATGCGGTCATGATATTCCAGAGTCAAAGGGCGGCCCTTTAACTCTCGAAAATTTATATCCGCTCTGTTCTCGTTGTAATCTTTCAATGGGCGATCGTTATACTTATAAAGAATGGTGTAATATCTCACCTCCCGCAATTCAACCAACACCTGTCAAAAAAACCTGTTGGTCTATCTTTACATGGAAATCAAAGCCCAAAAGTCCTACGAACCCCGTCACTCAAACGCCGCTTCCAAGAAATCCAGCGATTTAGTAGAGAACCACGATAATTCTCCATAATCTCCTTCTCCTTTATAAAATGACCGAGTAATGCCGAGGCCTCCTGCCAGTTTGAAACTGGCAAGAGTCCTAACTCCTCCTGTAACCAATTCGCATAGGAATCTGAGGGTCCCTGTTTTACATAAAGAGGAATGCAACCGCACTCAAGTGCCTCATACAGGCGGAATGTCTCAGGATTTAGACCAGGCGGGCAAGGCACAAAGAGACTATCTAGAAGTGTTGAAATGTATTCCTTTCTCTGAATTTTCTTATCGGAGTCCCAGGATTCAACCATGTAACATGTATAAGGTTGATTTATACCAAGAGGACTCAATAAGCTACGACGATCTTTCCAGTCAGTGCCAAAGAAACTCCAATTCTTCTCTCGAAACGGCAAACGAGGTGTCTTGTTCAAAGGATCATCTGAGCCTGCCTCTAAAGTCCAGTGATAACCAAGAGGAATTGTTAATACCTTTGACTTTACAGCACTAGGAATATCATCTCTGTTATACATACGAACGACACCTAGACATCCCTCAAGTTCATAGAAGTTAATAGCATCACCGACATATTCATCGCTCAAATGAAGAATATAAAACTTCAGACCCTTTGCATTCCATCTCTGAAAGATCATATGATACTCCTGTATCCATGGCCGCTGGACAATGACAATAGGCATATCAACAGGATCATCTGTCTCGGAAAATGTCTCCACGTGAAACGGTTGATCTTTACCTAAGAGTTCCTGGAGCCACTCGCGTTCATGAGCAGTTACTGAGTTAAACTTGTGCTTATCGAGAGCAAGAATTCTGCGTTTCGGTGTCAAAGGGACAGCTGAATTAAATCCCTGGAGTTCTGACCATACTACCAGGTTTTTCTCGACCAACCGCCAGAGTTCCGTATCGACGGCTGCAGCCCTCCAGGCCCCCAAGAGTTCTCGCACTTTTTCAAGGGATGGATCCATTGTGGGTAACGAAGAACGGCATAAGAATTCACTGTAGTAACGGAGTTTTTCTACTTTCTCAACATGGTTCCAGAATTTAGGATCCCACTCCTTGACATAGTTGAAGGCATCCATTTGCATATACTTAGGGGATTCAGGACTTCCGATGACATCCTCCTTAATTACAATTGTGGGCTTTGTTTCCTCTACCACCTTTTTATTCGAACGAGCATCTTCTAGTGTTGCCGCGATATCAATTCTCTGATCACTCATATACTTCTGAATCTCTTCGGCGGTAAAACGATCATCATTATTCCACAGATCGCTATCAAATCCATCAACACGACTAAAATCGTTAAACGCACTGTCTCTATACTTGGGATCATCATCCTGGTAGCATCCAGCAACGAGAGGATCCAAGAAATAGAGATTCATTTCGTCGACAGGGTTGCAGATCATGTGATCAGCACTTGTCCAGTATCCATTTGAGTCCATGAGTCTCTGAAGAATCTTCTGGGCTCCAGATCGCGAGAGAACATAGGCATAGGCACACCAGTGGAAATAGCGGTTCGGTGACTTCTGACCAAAGAACTGGTTGGGTGCAACGCGTGAGAAATACTGGTTGACCTTCTCCTTGGTTGTTTCAAACCCAGCTCTATTGGGTGGCAAAATGCCGCCGAGATAGACAACATCATAATCATCAGGCACATATCCCTTTGCCTCGTTCCATCGTTCCTGCCAATTCGGCTGTAGCTTTACATCATCCTCAAGAATGAGATAATTCTGGATCTCTGGTCTCTCAGTAAAGAGTTGCCACCAGAGAGACAAATGGCTTAGAGCACAACCCATAATGGCCTTCTTCCAGAAGAAATCGTGCGGCTTGAACATGCGAGCAATATTTGACGTCAAGGACATCTCGCGTCCATTCACAGCAGACATACGTTGAACACGGTCTTTGAGTTCAGGATTGTGTCCAAAGAGTTTCTCCATACGATCCGGTCTACGATCCAAGTTGATTACATAGGCATCATCAATGCCCTCCATGAAAGGCTTGTGAAGAGTAAATGCACCTCTGTGAACATAGAGAGCCTTACCACTCAGGAATGTCTTACGAAGACTGTGATCACAATAGATCTCATCCATAGAAAACCGAGAAACACCCATGCGTGAAGAAAGAATACTCAGAATACTCTGATCGTGACGGTGACCAAAAGGCTTTCCATCACGGACACCAGACCACTTCGGACCCGCAATGACATCTCGTCTCTTGGCCCATTCATAGGCCTCAGCAAAGAGACGTGTAGCCTTATTATCTCCACCTGTAAAGGCAATGCAGCCAGCCCACAGTTGCTGTTCCTTCTTTTCCTTCTCTGTTACTTGCAGGGCCTGACAGAATGTCTCGTGGCACCACTGGTAATTCTGTTGTCTAGGATCCTCTAGCAAACAGATGCCCTGGTTCTCAACTTCCTTGAGCCATGTCTTGGGCCATCTACAGAGGAATACGCCAGAATCCATATAGAGAATAGGACGCCCCTCAATATCTGAACGTGAGGCGACGGAATTCAGAATCCAGAGTTTCCAGGCAAAATGTTCAGCAGCCCAGAAATCAGGAAATCCAACAGGAGTTTCTGTAGGAAGTTTCATAAAGCTCGCAAAGCTGAAGGTTTCTTTCATAGTTGCCTCGGCTTCGACAGGAATATCGGCCCCCAACCAGACATTTACTTCAAGGCCAGGAACTGCTTCTCTCTGAGCCTTCAGTCCTGAAAGCTGCTGATGGAGACTGGGTAGAAAGCGTGTGGTTGCCATGGTGAGAACAAGAGGTGAACCTGAGCTTTTGGGTTTAACAGAGGCCACCGCTGTTGCTGCACCTAGAAACCGAGGAATGGAGTTCTGTGTTAGCTGCCGTTCAGGAAGAGCCACTCTTAACATCATTAGAGAAATCTGTGAGAATGTGCGACGAACAATATCACGCTTATACTCGTCGATAGGAGGAACTGAACGCATAGCCTCATACAGTTCAGGATTTTCATCAATGCGTTTTACCGCCTCAATGAGCTCCTCAGGAGTTGTAAACTTCCGTGCATCAATGAGACCCTTTGTATCAAAGTCACGTTCTACCTTCGGATCACCCCAGTAAATCGGAATACATCCAGCCGCCTTTGCATGGAGAAGCTTCTCGGTTGTGTAGCCCTGTGACGATGAATTCTCGTAGGCCAAGCAGAATTTATATTTCTTGAGGAAGTTATGTTTCTTGAGTTCACCGCCGCCACCACCGAGGCCCGCAAAAATCTCATCACCGATATTATTAAAGAGACGACCTGCTGAATCAACCTTCTTATACTGACTGAGCCACTGGAATGCATTATTCCTCACAGGATTACAAGGGTTTGTAACAACAAAGGCACAGAAGCGATTGCGATCAGATGACAGGGGCGGAACAGTCAAGCAATCGGCGAGAGGTAGAGGCTTAGGATTCTTGATCTTCTCAACGTCGCAATTAAACCAATCGATCTCAAGCATCCAGAGAGGAAGGCGAATATACTTCTCATCAACGAAATCCGCATGAGGGAACCCGAGATTTAAGAAGATATTGGGTTGATTGATCGGTAGTGTATTCTCGCCTGTGAAATGGACTTTCTGCACAGAGGCAAAGCGTTCCTGTTTCCAATCAGATCCAAAAGGGCCAAACATCAGGAAACTAGGAGTCTTGTCTGAAGGAAACGTATCAAGAGAATAGCCCTCAATAGGAACAGGGTTTGGTAGACTTTTCATGGCTTCCTCCAACATGAGGGTAAACATGTTGTAGGCAGGATTGAAGTCATCCCACATATCAGTAAAAAGAATACGGACAGCTTCCTGTTCCTTAGTTGTAGGCACAGGTGCAGCTACCGCTGCAGGAACTTCTGCTGTAGGCAAAGGCACAGCTACCGCTGCAGGCACACCAGACACACCATCCAACCGCAGCTTCCATCCTGCTTGAACTCTTGAAGAGATAGGACTGTAGGTATCCAAAAGTTTCTGTTGTATTGTCATATAAGATGTCTGTGAGAACATACCCTTTGCACCCACAAGATCATCTTGTAGCCGCACAAGAGAAGCCGCCGATTCAAGAATACTATTATCTTCATAATAATAACCCTCATAGCCAGTTCCTGCAGAAAGTTCCTTTAGAAGCTGCGAATTATGAACCAACGGAATTCCTGACCATAAAGCATCAAGTAAGAAAGGACGTATTCTTCTGAAACGCATATGAGAAAGAACACAACTCATCGGATCCATCGTCCAATCCGCAATCCTCTGGCGACCCTGGAACTCTCCACTCAAATCAGTCGTCATCACATGAGAAAGAACATTCTCCTTAAAGAACTTTGAATTCTCAATCTGCTGAATATTATGAATCTTATACTTGTTAAAGAAGAACTTTCCCTGTCTCTTGGCCTCATAGAGAGTCACGATAGGAATCGTGCAACTGCTTGTTGCAGTATTGTTTGTCTCGCAAATATGAACAGACCAAGGCAGAACCTTCTGCTGTTGCTGTGTGTGGTTCACGGTATTTTGAATCCATGTAATATGACCTGCTTCCTTACGATAGACTTCTACAATGGAAGGACTCCAAACAAAGGGCACAGATAAGACAGGGGCACGTGTCAGTGTCTCAAGATACTGATATTCATCTGCTGTAACCTCCTCATCGAGGCACCAGACAGCAGAAATACCCTCTGTGTCTCTCCGTGTCATGCTCACAGGAAAAATGGTATTCTCAATATCTCCAAGGAGCAAGGGCTTACGAACAACCCAGACACAATTCTTTGAAATTCTCTTTCGGACCTCAGCAGAAGCAAGGGTCTGAGCAACTTCCAAGACCAAATCAAAGATCGGCTCTTTGATATCATCCACACAGACCGTTGTAAATAGATTCTTTAGTGTTTGGAGATCATCCCACCACGTCGCAGAACCCGTGAGATTAATAAGCGTTACATCATGCCCCATGCGTTTTAAGGTTTCCGCAATGGAGATCACCGTGGAGGCTCCACCTCCACTAAAAATCGAAAACTGAAAGTGGGTGGTTATACCAATCCTCATTCTCTTTTCTTGAAATATTCACACATCATCTCTTTAGCCGCGAAGAAGATCACTCCATCCCTTCTGAATTTCAGGATTGTAAGGGGAGTGCTTCCAGGCCAGAGCTCGTGCATGTGACCGATAGGTCTCTAAACGTTCA
>Ga0007834_1000098_pt1 | contig 32235 bp, 34 predicted proteins | sample CryBogCBE06Nov07_FD_71233 | JGI IMG/M metagenome (GOLD analysis project Ga0007834, IMG submission 71233) | Freshwater microbial communities from Crystal Bog, Wisconsin, USA - CBE06Nov07 | ecosystem: Environmental > Aquatic > Freshwater > Lake | place: Crystal Bog, Wisconsin, USA | collected...
CCCTGTTCCTGCGGGCGTGCAGCCCGTCGTGCGCTTTTGCAATCCGCCCGATGGGGATGTGAGTTGGAACGACCTGGTCAAGGGCCCGATCACCATCAACAACCGTGAGATCGATGACCTCATCATCGTGCGCCAGGATGGCATTCCGACCTACAACTTTGCCGTGGTGGTGGACGACTGGGACATGCAGATCAGCCACGTATTCCGCGGTGATGAGCACATCAACAACACGCCTTGGCAGATCAATATTTTCAACGCGCTGGGCGCGCCCTTGCCCCAGTTTGGCCATTGCCCCGTGATCTTGGGCGACGACGGGCAAAAGCTGTCCAAGCGCCGCGGTGCCGTCAGCGTGACGGCATATGAAGAGGGCGGTTATCTGCCCGAAGCCATGCTCAATTACCTGGCGCGCCTGGGCTGGAGCCATGGCGACGAGGAATTGTTTGGCCGTGAGCAACTGGTGAACTGGTTCGACGGCAGCCACCTGAACCGCAGCCCGGCGCAGTGGGACCCGGCCAAGCTGTTGTGGGTCAATGCCCACTACATCAAGCAGGCCGACGATGCCCGCCTGGCCGGTCTGGTGGCCGAGCAACTGGCCCGGCGCGAGCAGCCCATCAGCGCCGCAGCAGACGGGCGGTTGCAGGGCATTTGCGCCTTGTTCAAGGACCGATGCGAGACGACGCTGGCCCTGGCGGACTGGGCTGCCCGGTTTTACGCCGATGTTGTGCCTGACGCAGCGGAAAAGGCCCAGCATGTGACGGATGCCGTGCGGCCGGCCCTGACACTGCTCGCTGAAAAATTGGTCGCTTGCGCCTGGGACAAACCGGCCATCGCAGCGACCATCAAGGATGTGCTGGCAGCGCAAGGCCTCAAGATGCCCCAGCTTGCCATGCCCGTGCGGGTGCTGGTGATGGGCAGGGCCCAGACGCCTTCGCTCGACGCTGTGCTGGCCTTGTGTTCGCGCGAACAGGTTTTGCAGCGGCTTGGTGCAGAGTGACGCACAATCTGCTTGTTTTCAGGCTATAATGCAAGGCTCAGGAATGCGCGGGGGTATAGCTCAGCTGGGAGAGCGCTTGCATGGCATGCAAGAGGTCATCGGTTCGATCCCGTTTACCTCCACCACCCATTTTTGAGACGGAAGTTCCAAGGTTTTGACCCTATCGTCTAGAGGCCTAGGACATTACCCTTTCACGGTAAGTACCGGGGTTCGAATCCCCGTAGGGTCGCCAGTTTTTTTGGCTTGGTTGCTATCTAAACAATAGCAAATCGCTACCAGGAGTGGTAGTTCAGTTGGTTAGAATACCGGCCTGTCACGCCGGGGGTCGCGGGTTCGAGTCCCGTCCACTCCGCCAGTATCCATAATGGTTCACTGCTATTAAAATAGGAGTGAACTTGTTTTATATTTCAAAATTTGGAATATAAATCTTTAAGGGGTTTCGTCAGGCCATTTTTGATGTCGAGCCATGAGTGGGGTGTCTGCTTCGATTTGGTCTACTCAAAGTTACCCTTGATGACGGAAGTGCTTAGACCCGCAGCCTTTACTGACGCGCAAAGCCGGCAGCTGATTCTGTCAAGGTCCTTGAACTGCTCTGCAGCAGCATTGACGTACTGCAATGCCGCGCCAATGTTGGCAAGTAGCTTTCGCAGTATGTTGGCCCTGCCATGCAGCGGCCTCAGGTACAGCGTAGTCTGGTTGGCTTGGCTGGTGGCCTTGCCCACCGCAGCCAGCAACAGCGGGCGACTGGTGATGGCTTCCATGCGGCCCGTCGGGTGCGCTGCCCTGCAGTACCAACTCCACCAGTTGTAGACAAGGGCGCAGGCCCGGGACACTGTCTGGCAGCGCTTGGGGTCCTGTGTGGTGAAGCCGCCCAGACCCCACTGGTTTTTCAGCTCATCGAAGGATTTCTCCGCATCGGCGCGGTCGCGCCGCGGTAGAGTTGTCCGATGGACGGTTTTGTCGCGTTAAGCGCCCAGGCCTGAAAATGCCGGTATGCAAGACATGACCGCAACAGCGATCATTCCCGAATTGCGCAAAGTATTCAAGCGATTGCACTATCCACTGGAAGTGATGCTGGTTTGCGCGCGCTGGTACGCGGCATATCCGTTGAGCTTTCGCCACTTGGAAGAGATGATGCACGAGTGCGGCGTCGTTGTCGACCACTCAACGGTGCATCGCTGGGCTTTGAAGATTCTGCCGATCATGGCGCTGATCTTCCGCCGCCGAAAGCGACCCGTGGGGACACGCTGGAGGATGGATGAAACCTACATCAAAGTGGCTGGCCATTGGAGGTATTTGTACCGCGCAGTCGACAATGGCGGCAATACGGTGGACTTTTTGCTCACAGCCAAACGGGACTTGGCTGCAGCGCGTCGCTACCTGGAGCGCGCTATCAATCTGCATGGCCTGCCAGAGAAAATCACCATCGACAAGAGTGGCGCCAACACGGCGGCCATCAAAAGCATCAAGAGCGACGCTTGCGCCGACATAGAGCTACGGCTGTCAAAGTACTTGAACAACATCGTAGAGCAGGACCACCGAGCGGTGAAACGAATCACCGATCCGATGCTCGGCTTCAAGTCATTTTGGAGTGCACAGAAATTGATCGCCGGAATCGAGACCATGCACATGGTGAAGAAGGGGCAGTTGCACTGCCCCAATGCGTAAATCATGTCCGCTGCTGTGCGGTTCTACAGCTTGGCCTTTTGATCATCATGTTGTTCCGCGGGCATTTCTCAGCTTGGTTTCGTTAACGCGACACAACCCAAATCCGTCAATCGCAATTGAACCCTGTTCCGCACCCGGCACTTGCTGCACCCGATAGCCCATCAATTTATAGCCGCGCTGTCTTTTGTCCCACATGCGCAGAAGCGCCGGGTGGCCGGTTGAGTTCAAGCAGGAAAGGTGCACATCAACTATTTGGTCTCCGTATTGAAGCATTTGACCCAAATCCACAGTACCTTCGCCTCCCGGGAACTCATACGCGCGGTCGCCCAGGAGGGTGCGGGGCGCATGGAATATGCTAGGAACTGATCTCTACCGTCAAAACGATGATTGGATCAGGCGCAGTCATCCGTATCGGCAAATCCTCGACCAACGACCTGCGTTTCACCACTCTGGAAGTTCTGGCTATCAAAACCCGGTGTCTGGAAACTGCAGCAGCGATGGCCGACCAAAAAGTCTCCCTCATCCTGGGTCCTGCACACCACCTTGACATGGAGCATGCGAGACGGATAATGCTCTGTAATACAAGCAATGCTGGGTGTTACAACCATGACTGCCAAAACCATCAACGTGCGCCTACCCGAGGCCCTTTACAACCAGATTGAAGAGCTGGCCAAGGCCACTGCACGAACCAAGAGCTACCTCGCCATCGATGCACTGACCCACTATTTGCAGCGTGAGTCCTGGCAGATTCGTGACATCCACGAGGGTGTCCAGGAAGCCGATGCTGGCGAGTTAGCAACCGATGATCAGGTCAAGGCCGTGTTTGCCAAACACGGCGCCTGATCCATGGCGTTGAAATGGACCAAGACGGCGCTTCGCTGCGTTGATGAGATTGCCGGATTCATTTCCAAGGACAACCCTCCCCGGGCCACCAGCTTTGTGCTCGAGTTGAAAGAGGCTGTCACCAAGTTGCAAGTCCACCCGGGCATAGGTCGCGCTGGCCGGGTGCCCGGCACCCGCGAGCTGGTCCTGCACAAGAACTACATCGCCATCTATCGCGTGCGCGGCGATGACGTCGAAATCCTGAGACTGCATCACGTCGCCCGAACTCTGTAGTCCCAAGGTAAGACGGCGACCAACGGTAAATATGCGAGCAAGCATAGCCTCTTGCTCAGCGACACCCTGCTTTTTCAAATTCGCTGCCATTGGCCCCACAAGTTCAAGGCGAAAACGCCACGGGTGACCAACAGACGTACTTATTGTCGCCAGTCAGCCACCTAGCCGCTGCTTTCGAGTCCATACCTGCTTGCGCTATTTGGAAAGCATGACGCGTGGAGACCGCTACGTGCGAATGCTGCTCACCCATGGCCAATGCGAAACCACCTCAGATGCCGGACATAAGACTGCACGCGTTTCCCAAAAGCCAAAACCATTGGTCAGTTTCTCGCCGTTGTGGGGGAGTCCATATAGGACATGTTAGGTGGCACCTGCCGCTTGCCGGGTCTAGATGTTCCTAGTGGCCGCTTCCCTTTCGCACCCCGTGCCGAATGAGACATTCGAGTTCGGATTTAGCTGTGGATCCTTTGTGCATTTTGGCAGGTGTTGATGTTGACCCTATGGCCTTCAACGAGCTGACTGAGAATCGGCCGCCAGGTATAAAGTCGCCTTTGTATGCCCGTGTGGGGTCTTCCTCCGAGTAGCCGCACTGGGAGCAGCGGCGGCCAGTTCTCGTGAGGTAGTGTGTGAGCTTGTAGCAATCTGGGCAGGTTTTTCCAGATATAAGCCATTCTCAGAGGATCAAGTTTTTCATTCCTACCAGCGATGTCTTGCCAACAACCCGGCCGCCTGAAGCGCCGATCGAGATCGGAGTTCCTTTAGCCGGTTTTAAAAGTTGCACGCGTGCATCGGAAACCACGCCGAAGTTCAGGTAGTCAACAGTCGTTTCATTACCTGACCTCATCGTTTGCCACCCTCCATCCTGTTTTTTTGCCTCGCCTGTATAGCAAGCGTCCACTCATGGTTGGATCAAACTTGAGCGGGAATGCCCGCTGCTTCGTGGAATTTTCTGTCCCACCCACATCATCACGGAGCAAGACGGCCCTGTCCAGCTGGACACCAACGAGGTACATTTGATCTTGGAATAGGCGGAAGAGGCCGACTTTGCTTTGATGGCCAGAAATAGGTATCCGCTTAGCGTCCAGAATGATCAGGCAGTAGCGACCACTTGACAGATTCAAGAAGTGTGAGATTTTGGATAAGGAACCTCGTTGAGTTCCATCCAGTTTTTCAAAGGAGCACTTCAAATGCATTTTTCCCACCCATGGTTGTATGGGCTACTCACTCTGGCGACGATCCTGCTGCTAGCTGATTCTTCCGGATCGAGCTCATCGGGCATTGGCGTTGACTGGGGTAGTGACGACAGCACAGATGACGACTACTGGGACGACTACCTCGCAGAGCGTCGTGCCCAAGACTGGTCCAAGCACCACTGAGTAGCTTCCCGGCCGCACCCTCGCCCACTTTTGACTTTAACCCTATTTTTAAAGGTTTTGCCTATGCAGACATCTGCTACCCCCACCCCTACGCCTCCCGCCACCCTGACCGTCTTTGGTCAGCCACTGGAATTGCGTGCAGAAACGCCGCTGCCCGATGGGCAACTCAGTTTTGCATTGATCCATCAAGATGGCAGCGCCCATCCACGGGCAGTGGCCTATGACCCCATCTCAACCATCATCAAGATGGATCTGACCATCCTGCAGGTCTGTGTCGATGCCAGCGCTGCCGCCGTTGAAGGGCCTGTCCCGGCGATCGGCCGAGCCTGCTCATCCATCGCTCGGGGCATTCTGGCGGCTGCAAACTCAGTTTTTGGATTGACCGCCATTGGCTACGTCGGCATGACCGGCCTTGTGCTCTACCTGACGCTGCGCTGTTTTGGCATGTTTGCCTGGGTCTTTATTGCCATGTGGGCCCAGCCCTTTGTGGTTGTGGCCGTGTTGACCAAGCTGTTCTCACCAGATCGGCGCGGCCAGGAGCTCCAGAACCTGCAGCAGGCCATCCACCAACACCTGTCTTCGAGGGGGGGCCAGTGATGAATCTTCTGATTTCCCAGGTCGCCGCTCTGACGGGCTGGCAAATAGCCATGTTGGCGATCAGCGCCCTGGTGCTGATCGCCGCCCATTACACAGACAAAGAGACGGCCACCATGCGCGCCAGACGCCAGGCAGAGGACGGCGAATGCGAGGCGGACTCACTCGAAACAAACGTATCAACACTCCGCTGAGGCTGACATATGCAAACCAAGTTATGGGAAGAGGACCTGCCGATCGAAATTGCCCTGCCGCCGCGGCTAGCCATAGAGTTTGCATTAGGCCACGGCAATAGCGCTGACATCTGGCAGGAAAGTCGGAGGCTAGACCCCCATGAATTTGTTGAGCATGTTCGGGACGCCGTTACTTTTTACCGTGTCGACGGCCCCATGACAAGGTATGGCCGGGTGATCTGGCATGGAGCGCTAGTCCTTGTACCGGTGCTGGTACCGGAGTCCATGGCCAAAATCATCAATGAGAACAATCATCCACAGGTATTGGAGGCTTTGCGCAACGCCCGTTGGGCCCTGCAGCAGTGGTGTGGGGAACGCTACCAGTTTGAAATGATGAGCGCCCTCATGGGCTACAACTATGTTTCTCAGTGGGATCCGGTCGTCATGTTCAACATGCTGCAGGGTATGGTGGAGCGCAAAAAAAGTGACGAGCAGTTACTGCCGAACGCTCTTGATCTGCAAATGCCGGGCGGCGCCAGCGTATTGGCCTTCATGGTCGGTGCGGCCAAACGCGTTGGCCAGTGGCCAGAGATCCCCCAGGCATCCTACGAGCGCGACAGCCCGCTGAGGAACCGCATGGCCGGCATGCTTGACATGGCAGGATCTGGGTGCACTGTTCATGGTGTCCAGGTTCTTCGGCCAGCATTTGCCTGTAATGCCATCCTCGAGGGCCTGCTAGCCTGGATTGACAACATCCATGTGGCTGAGCAGATCGTGAACTGGGATATTCAACCCTGGAAAGAAGATAGCTCGCTGCTCCAGCTGGCAACCGACCACATTGATGGCTGGATCTACAGCCTTCCACTACGCCAGTACCAGTTGGGGACAATTGGCATGAAAACTGTGTTTGAGCGCGTCGATGCGTTGAGTCAGGGCCGTCTGGAATTGATACCCCCTTCGAACCCTTAATTAGGGCGTTCTGCAGCTTACGTGAACCGGAACTACTATGGCGCACAACCTTCAAGTTACGGATTCATCCAGTCCGAGGATTTCGCTTTCGGCGCTCTCGCTGAAGGGTAAGTAAGCGAAAATGAGAACTGCGTCGTCTTGAACCACGTGCAAATGGTTAGCCAAGCAATACGGTAGATCGCTTGCCTACCAATCTCTGCAATTTGAATAGCAAATGACACCACCATTCCCTCCCACTGCGACCCTGCAATTTCTAATCGTAGGCGCCGGCTCCATCGGTTGCTATGTGGGCGGCAGGCTCGCTGCAGAGGGACAGCATGTGTGTTTTGTCGGTCGCCCGCGCACCCTGGAGCCCATGGCGCAAGACGGCCTGACGGTATCCGACCTGGATGGCTTTCAAGTCCACATCGATGCCGCGCGACTGGCGCTGGCCATCAGCGTGGCAGAAGCTTGGCGGCAAATGCACGCCCGCAACGTACTTACCGTTGTGCTGTTGTGCGTCAAAGGGGGAGCCACCGAAGCCGCTGCACGTGAAATCGGTGCGGCCTGCCCAGCAGATACGGTCGTTGTATCGCTGCAAAACGGCGTGGACAATGTAGCTCGCATTCGCGCTGCCGCGCCGCAGTTGCAGGCTGTAGCCGGCATGGTTCCGTACAACGTAGTCGCACTTCAGCCCAACCGCGTGCACCGCGGCACCACCGGCAGCCTGTGCCTGGCCGATGGGCCTGCCTCACAGGGCATTGCGGATGTGCTGTGCGCATCGGGCCTGCCCACGGTGGTTGCGGCGGACATGCGTGCGGTCCAATGGGGCAAGCTGCTGCTGAACCTGAACAATCCGGTCAATGCCTTGTCCGATCTGCCCTTGCGCGAAGAGCTGCTGGACCGTGATTACCGCCGTGTTGTGGCCGCATTGCAAGTCGAGGCGTTGGATGCCATGGCGCGCGCCGGTATAGAGCCGGTCAAGGCGACCAGTGTCGCGCCAAGTTTGCTGCCGCACCTGCTGAATCTTCCCAACTGGCTATTCACACGTCTGGCGGCGCGCATGCTGCGGATGGATGCTTCCGCACGCTCTTCCATGTGGGAAGACCTGCAACAGGGCCGCACTACCGAAATTGATGACCTGTGTGGCGCCGTAGTTCGCCTAGCTGGGCAGCACGGCCTGTCAGCTCCGCGTAATGCCGCCATCAGCGCACTGGTGACTGCGCACAAAAAAGGACAGCGCCTGAGTGGGACGGAACTGCGGAAGGCGCTGCTTCTGTAAGATCTCTACCAAGAACCGGACCTTGGCTAATGGCTAATGGCTGATTGCAGGATGCCAATTGATCCTGTTTTATTTGGATTGGCACGAATGCCAGGCAACATGTCACTTTCTTTCGGGTCAGTTTCTTTGCCCTTGGTCCAACGAGTTCTTTTTGGCCTTGGCCGCCAATTGCCTTAACTCCGGTTTTAAGATCTTGCCCACCAAGGTCATGGGCGTGCTGGGTAACACCGTAAAACGAGTCGTTTCTTGGCTTTCTGGACATGCTCGCTCTCAATCCGCCCAAGCCAGAAAAGGTCAGCACCAAGGTATTGGTGTTGGGTGCGGAAATGGACGGCGTGTTCAGTGCTTAGGAGGTTCAGGCAACCGCGCGGTCCTACAACACTGAAGCTGAATTTTTTTCCTGGAATGGCGCACGACATGATGCTGGAGCCTCTGTGGCGCTCAGTTGCTGACCGGATAGTGGAGTGGCTCGGGACGCAGATGGCCAGCAGAGCATGACAGGCGCACCGCCCTAGCAGGTAGAGGCAAGCTAATGTCTGCTATGCCGTAACAAAGCGGGCCTAAGCGAATGGCCGGTTTCGGGCTAACTCAAATCATTTGACTGTGACCATGCCGCCGAGGCCACCAGCAATGATCATCACCTTTGCATTTATTTTTCCAGTCAATCCGACCCCTCATCACTCGTCAATCCGGAATGTGCAGTGTTACAAAGGCACTGTCCAAGCGTCGTACTCAAATAGCCAGTCGTAGCGACGGCGCACTTTTTCAGGTTCCCATTCGCTGCTGACATAGTTCAACGCTTGGCTAGGGTCGGACAATTGGGGGTTATGAAAACGCTTCGCATTGTCGCGCGAGCGGTTCACGATATCCGCCGTACGTTGCCACCGCAATTCTTCAAAGCGGAGAAAGGCTTTCGCGGGCGTGTCGTACGCTGCCAAACATCGCGCCATGACGGCTGCATCCTCCAATGCCATGTTCGCCCCTTGTGCCAAAAAGGGTAGGGTGGGGTGGGCTGCGTCACCGATCAAACACACATTGCCCTGAGCCCAACCGGTTTGCGGTTCACGACCGAGCAACGCCCATTTGAAAGGCTGCTCGATCTGGCGCATCAGCTCGCAGACATCAGCATGCCAATTCCCAAAATCAGCCAACAATTCAGCGTGGGTGCCCGGTTCGGTCCAAGACTCATTGTGCCAGCCCGTGCGCTCAATGATTCCGACCACGTTCATCAATTCGCCGGCGCGAACCGGGTAGGTGACCACATGGGCACCCGGCCCTACCCAATTGGTACCCACGGGGTTTTGCAAATGCGCCGCAATACGGTCCATGGGTACCAAACCACGCCAAGCCAATAGGCCGGTGAAGTGGGCTTTTTCTTCGCCCAGCAACTGCTCTCGCAAGACCGAATGCACGCCATCGGCCGCCAGCAGAGCATCGGCTTCGTGAAAGCTGCCGTCGTGCAACCGAAAAGTCACACCCGAGTCATGACTTTGCGCTAACAGGATGCGCGCATTCAAATGCACAGGCCTGCGCGATCTTTGCGCAAAAGCCGACAACAACACCCGGTGCAAATCACCCCGGTGCACCATCCAATAAGGGGCACCAAAACGCGCCAGGCAATCGTCACCCAAATCAAACAACTTCCAGCTTTGTCCCGTATTCCACATGCGGATTTCTTTGCCCCGTGCAGGACTGACACAGGTTTGCAATGCCGCATCCAGGCCCAAAGCCTTCAGCACCCGCGTGCCATTGGGCGCGATCTGCAAGCCGGCGCCGACCTCACCCAACTGGGACGCTTGCTCAAAAATGTCCACCTCAAAGCCTAGCTGCAACAACGCTAGCGCCGCTGTCAAACCACCAATACCCCCACCAGCAATGGCGATGCGCGGTATTTTGCCTTGCGCCTGGCTCATTCGGATTTAATGTCGTTGTCTTTGGCCACCTGTTTCCACAGTGGGATTTCTGTGGCGATGGTTTTGGCAAAGTCAGCGGAGCTTCCGCCCACCGGGCGAATGTCCAGCTTGGCCATAAGCTCGGCCACATCAGGTCGCGCCATGATGCGAGCAACTTCTTCCTGCAGACGTTTAATGATGGGCGCAGGTGTCCCGGCGGGTGCGAGTAAGCCACTCCAAAAATTGACAGCCAGATCGATGCCCTGCTCTTTGAGCGTAGGCACGAGCGGGTAACTGGCCAATCGCTGCTCCGAAGTGACGGCCAGCGCGCGTAACTTGCCCGACTTGACCAGCCCGGAAATGGGGCCTGAATCAATCAACGTCATTTGTACCTCTTGGGTCAATACCGCATTGATGGAGGGGGCACTGCCCTGGTAGGGCACGTTCAGGGCTTTCAAACCCGACTTGGCCTTGACCAACTCCATCACCAGTTGAAATGAGGCCGAAGGGTAGGAATAGTTGGTTTTGGCGGCGTTGGCTTTGGAGCTCGCGACCAATTCTGTGAAGTTCTTTGCGGGCGAGGCCTCATTCACTGCCAAAATCATGGGGAATGAACCCACCAGAGAAATCGGTACCAAATCAGTTATCGGGTTGTAGGCCAGTTTGGTAACCAACGCCGGGTTGAACACGATGGGCCCACTGGCCGCCATCAACAAGGTGTAGCCATCGGGTGTAGACCTGACCACGTACTCCGTGCCCACTGCAGCACCAGCGCCAGGCTTGTTCTCCACCAACACAGGCTGTCCCAGTGCCGGCGCGAGTTTTTCAGCGACCACCCGGGCCAGAATGTCGTTGGCGCCACCCGGGGCATAAGGCACCACAATGCGCACCGCTTTTGCGGGCCATGCGGATTGCGCGCAGGACAAAACGGGTGACAGTGTGCCCAAAGAGGAGGCAGCAACGGCTAGCCAATGGCGGCGGCCAATAGAGATTAAAGTTCTTTGCATGGCGTTTTTACTGAAATATTGAAAAAGAAACTCAAATTTTGGCCACACAGGCCACCAGCAAAGCTGTACGACCAGCGTCCACGGCTTGCAGGCATCGGGCGATCGCCGCGGGCAAATCCTCAGGTCGACTGACGCGCTCGCCATGGGCGCCGAACGCTTGTGCCACTTGTTCAAAGTGTCTTTTTTCACCTCGGAGTCGGGCCTGGAACTCACCGGCATGGGCGGCAGGCCCGTCAGGATGCACGCGCAAAACAGCTTCTTTGACCGCCTGCCAGCCGCCGTTGTCCAACACCACGGTAAAGATGGGCAATCCCTGCGCTTGCGCTACGGCATAGACCGAGCTGGGCGTCGAAAAATGAAATCCACCATCCCCTTCGATGTGCACCACGCGGTCATGCGGCCGCGCCAGCTTGACGCCCAACGCCATGCCACCGCTGTAGCCCAATCCGCCACCCGCACCGCCCAAAAAGCTCATCGGCTGGGTGCGCAGTATGTGCTGCAACACTGCCGGTGAATTGCGAATGGCTTCGTTGATCACCACATCGTCGGGACGCAACTGCAAACCGATTTGGGCGCACACCCAGGCCGGATTCAGCGCGCCCTCGCCGCCCTGGTCCTTTGCCGCTGCCGCCACACGCTCCAGCCGCTTTTGCCGCTGCGGTTCCCAGCTCGCCATGCGACGAGCGACGCGCTGATGGAAAGCCTCGTCAGCCAAAGCCATCACAGCCTGATACAGATCGCGCAAGGCCAACGCGCAGTCGGCAGGCCAACGCACATCACTGGCAAAGCCCCAGGCTGGAAAGTCTTTCTTGATCGGGTCTACATCGATGTGGACCCAGCGGGTGTCTTCACGGGCCCGGGTTTGGTGCGGCAGCCACGGCACATCAATGTCCAGCAGCAAACCCCAATCGGTGTCAGGCAAAACAGGCGTCGGGTCGAAACCAAAGAAGCAAGGCGATTCGCGAGATATGCACAGCCAGCTTGGGCTGAACTCCACCACCCGGATGCCGCACAACTCGGCCAAAGCCTGCAAGGCCACCACCGCTTCAGGTTTGCGGCCCAGGTAGGACGTGATGACCAGCGGATTTTCGGCCGCCATCAATTCTTGGGCAATGTGCATCGTGGCTTGGGCAGGCAGCGCTCCCATGCGCACGGGGCCGTAGCGAGCTGCAGGATAAGACTTGATCTGTTCGTGCGCCCAGTTCTCTATCAAAGTTTCGCGCGGCAGTGTCATGTACACCGGCCCGGCAGGCTCCGTGTGCATCACGCTGTGGGCGCGGCGCAAGACTTCTTTGGCCACAACGCCCGAAGGCAGGTTGTATTCCCACTTCACATAGGGTCGCACAAGGGAGGCGATGTCAAATGGGTCTTGCACATAATGCACATAGTTGTCGCGAGATCCGGGAACTTCGCCATGCAAGGCGTACGGGGCTTTGCCTGCCATCAGCAGAACGGGCAACCGTGCACGCATCAGATTGTGCAGGCCCATGGCCGCGTTAGCCGTGCCCGCATCCACATGCACCAAGACGCCCTGTCCTTGTCCGGTTACTGCCGCATAGCCACCCGCCATATGGATGGCGACGTTTTCATGTGGACACAAAACCACCTGGGGCATTGGTTGGCCCTCAATTTGCAAACGAGCCATCTCATCAATCAAAGTCACGTGATCGGTACCCAAATTGGCGAACAGGTACTGGATACCTGATTCCTGAAGCCCTTCCAAAAAATAGCGGGCAGTGGTGTGGCGAACAGGTGGGAGTGGGGTAGGGGGCATCAGTACGGTGAACAGTTCAGGGATTCATTCAAACAAGAATGCACACGCTGGCACCTTGCACCCTTGAATACTACGCATACCTACTTTGCTGCCAAGTGGGTCAAACCCTGAAGTTCCGTGCGCTTTTCTACTCTGAATTTGCTTCAGAACTCCCGTGAAACCCATGGGGTGATGTTGGCCTCGCTCGCAATGTTGTTGATCCAATGAAACGCACCCGCCTGTCGGCCTGAGCGCCCAAAGGTAACTCGCCCTTCGCCTGATGGATGCAAATTGGCCTGTGGCCCTTCAGACGGCTCTGCGGCACCAAATGAAGCCCTGACAGCCTGGATGATCACAATTATCAATGTCTGTAGTGGCCAGAGGCGAGATTCCCATCTCATTTATTCCAACAGGTAATCAGGCTTTCATTTGCGTCGAATTCAACGTCGGCTATGCCCCCTAAGAAGAGGACACTGCCGATCGACCGCTATCGGGAAGTGAATTTGCTCGATTCTTTCAGCCTGGCATCGTAGTCGGGGCGTAGGTCATTGCGGCAGATACCTACATTGCTCTTGGACTACCTCTCGCTTGCTCTACTCGCGAAGTATTGCCCAAGGGCATGCGCAAGGTCTAATGCGGCTCTCTGTGTGTCAGTAAGCTTCAGTAGTTCAGGATTGACGGCGCTAGCCAGTCGAACCATACCCTGAGCTAGAAATCCCGCGTACAGCAAGGGGACGTATTATTAATACTGGCTAAATCAGCACAAGGCTCACGTTCACAAAGGGCCCATCCTGACCTTCAAAACCGAAGAGGAGCGCCGCAATGAACATCGCAAATTCCGTCCTGCCACGGGCCATGCATGGCCTTTTCCTGGCACTCACAGCATGCGCTGCAGCCTGTAGCCACGTCGCACTTGTTCCGTCTCCTGTGGAAGCTGCGCCAGCGATTTCATGTGCGCAGCTAGCGAGCGTCGCGCTCCCGTCGTCGCCTTCCTCCGCATTTACCGTGCTCAACGCGCAAATTATTGTGGCCGGTCCGCTGCCCGCGGGAACACCTGCCACCACCAACCCTCCAATGCGTAGGGCTGAAGCACTGCCTGCATATTGCAAGGTAAAGGCGCGTATTTCTCCGGCGATCAACTTCGAGCTGTGGCTTCCGCAGGCCGGATGGAATGGTCGCTTTCAGCAAATTGGTGTGCACCGCTTCGGCGGAGAACTAGACTATGCCGACATGGCTTGGCAACTTGCGCAAGGCTACGCTGTGGCCAGTTCTGACACAGGCCATGCGGGTCAGGCAGCATTGCCATGGATGCAGAACCCCCAGCAAGTGGTGGACTACGGCTCTCGGGCTGTTCATGAAACTGCAATGAAGGCCCAGGCTCTCACGGCGGCCTTTTACGGTCGACCTGCTCAATACGCTTACTTCAATGGCTGCTCCACCGGCGGAAAGGAAGCGCTGATGGAGGCGCAACGCTATCCCAGCGATTTCCAGGGCATTGCCGTCGGTGACCCCAACTTCGACCAAATCGGCAATCGGGCGCAATATATCTGGAACGCCCAGGCCACTTTCATGAATGAAGCCACGCGCATTACTCCCGCTCAGCTCAGACTGGTGCACGCCAAGGTACTGGAGGCTTGCGACCGACTCGATGGTGTAGCCGATGGGGTGATCGGGGACCCGCGCCAGTGCCACTTCCGGCCGGAATCGCTTGCGTGCCAGGCTGGTCAAGCACCGGGAGAATGCCTCACACCCGCGCAGGCCGGGGCAGTCACCAAGATTTATGAAGGTCCATCCGACCCACTCACCGGGCAACGGATCTATGCCGGGTGGGCGCTGGGCAGCGAGTTGGAATGGGCTAGCATTATCGCTGGGCCGAATGTATTTCCGACAGCCGAGCAGTTCTTTCGCAATATGGTGTTCCGCGATGCAGCCTGGGATTGGAGGAGATTCGACTTTGACAAGGACTGGAAATTCGCCGTGGCCAACTTTGGGCCATTGGTAAACGCAGACGATCCGGACTTACGGGCATTAGAGCAGGCTGGTGGCAAGCTGTTGCATTACCACGGGTGGGGTGACGTGAACCATGCGCCTATGCAAAGCGTGCGCTACTATGACGATGTAGTAGCGACACTCGGCCGGAGCACGCCACAGGGGCAAGCGGGCGATCGCGTCGCCCGCTTTTATCGACTATTCATGATTCCGGGTTCCAGCGGGTGCGGTAGCGCAGGACCTCACCCAGACCAGTTCGACCCTATGGATGCGCTGCGCAGTTGGGTCGAAGACAAAAAAGCACCCGAACAGATCGTTGTTCGCGCGCCTGCTCAGCCCCAGCGAACGCGCATGCTTTGTCCCTATCCGCAGGTCGCTGTATATAGTGGCCGTGGCGATGTATTCAACGAGATAAACTTTTCTTGTGTTAACCAGCCGAAGAATTGACGTCGGCCGGGAAAGATCGGCCGTGTGTTCAAGCGGCCTCAATGAATCTCAAAATCGAGTGATCGCAAAGCCTACTAAGAAGCCGCCGTTCGCGAATGGCAGCTTTCAGGAAACCAATTCATTCGAATCGCTATAGTCTTGCACGGCAAGAAGGGAGCCGGTCACCTCTCACGCACTGCCGAGTGTGGCCCCAATTGGCTGCTTGATCGCTCGCAAGGGCTCGCCGTCTCCCGATGCCACCTCCGAAAAGACCTGGTAGTCCTGAATCCTGATGGCGGACAGGGTCGACCCGATTCAATGCGCCACGCCGGATAAATCGGGCGTGTGGTGCACCGAACAGACCATCCGGTTGCCCGACCGCAAGCTTGTTGTATGGCGGGTGCTTGGTGTCTTGTGGCCCGCGTTTTTCCTTGTGGGGGATTTGTCATGAACACATTGCGCAACACGCTGCCTTTACAGCAGGGGGTATGCCATCGACATGGGCGTTGCCGGAACAAACTTGTACATGCGCGCCAAGGGGACAGCTGGCCTTTCGTCCAAGTCAACCCCAGCACGGACTCGCCATGCAATTGGGTCTGATCGGCCTCGGCCGCATGGGGGCCAGCATGGTTACCCGGCTGCTCCGGGGGAACCATGAATGTGTCGTCCTCGACTCACATCTTGACGCCATCGTGCCGCTGGAGGCTCTGGGTGCGCGCGGCATGAGGTCCCTGAAGGAGTTGGTTGCTGCACTGGCAGCCCCGCGCATTGTGTGGCTCATGGTGCCTGCCGCGGCTGTCGACGGCCTTATGGAACAGCTGATTCACTTGCTTCAGGCCGGGGACATCGTCGTCGATGGCGGCAACTCCCATTACCACGACGACCTGCGCCGCGCGGTCACAATGGGCAAGACAGGCGTTCAGCATATCGACGTGGGCACCAGTGGCGGAGTTGCGGGATTGACGCGCGGCTACTGCCTGATGATCGGCGGAGAGGTTGCTGCGGTGCAGTATCTCACGCCGATCTTCGAAACGCTGGCGCCTGGCGTCGGCGCGATCGGACCCACGATAGGGCGGCGGAGCAATGCCGGGACTGCTGACCAGGGTTGGTTGCATTGCGGTCCTCATGGAGCGGGCCACTTCGTAAAGATGGTTCACAACGGCATCGAATACGGCCTCATGGCCGCGTATGCTGAGGGTCTGAACATACTGCGTGGGGCGGACATTGGCAGTCGCGCCAGCGTTGTTGACGCTGAAACTACGCCGCTGCGACATCCGGACCTTTATCGCTACACGATGGACATCCCGGAAATTACCGAAGTCTGGCGGCGCGGGAGTGTCATTGGCTCCTGGTTGCTCGATCTGGCAGCCGTGGCTCTGGCCGCTGATCCGGCACTGGCGCAGTTCCAGGGCCGCGTTTCCGACTCGGGTGAGGGACGCTGGGCCATCCAGGCAGCTATCGACGAGGCGGTGCCTGCGCCGGTCTTGAGCGCGGCGCTCTACGCGCGCTTCAGTTCACGCGGCGAGGCCGACTTTGCCAATCGCATGCAGTCGGCGATGCGCCAGGAATTTGGTGGCCACGCTGAAATACCTACCCCGGACAGGTTGCGCAATGGTTGAACTGGACAGCGAATCTGGTGCCGTGACTTCCCGAACCATTGCGGCATCCGATGCGCTGGTCATATTCGGCATCACCGGCGATCTGGCGCGCAAGCGGATCTTTCCGGCGCTATACGCGATGTGCAGAAGCGGGGCGTTGCTCTGTCCAGTCATCGGTGTCGCGGCATCCGATTGGAGCACCGAACAGTTGCGTGCCCGCGTGACAGAGAGTATCGCGCGCGATGTCGTCGATGTTGACCGGGTTGTTCTCAAAAGGCTGCTGTCCCTTTTGAGCTACGTGCGTGGCGACTACCAGGATCCCGCCGTATTCGTCGGCCTCAAGAGAGTTCTCAGTGAGGCCGAACGACCTGCGTATTACCTTGCCATTCCTCCTGCGCTTTTTCAGACGGTAATTGAGGGGCTCGCGCGAGCTGGCCTTGTCGCCCACGCCCGTGTGATTGTGGAGAAGCCGTTCGGGCGGGATCTTGCCTCGGCACGTGAGCTCAACCGGATAGCCCGATCCGTATTTGCAGAAGACGCAATCTTCCGGATTGATCATTTTCTGGGCAAGGAAGCGATCATGAATATCCTTTACTTTCGCTTTGCCAATTCATTTCTCGAGCCCTTCTGGAACCGGAATCATGTGGCCAGCGTCCAGATCACTCTGGCTGAACAGTTCGGTATCGAGGGGCGGGGCGCATTCTACGAAAGCGCGGGTTGCTTGCGCGATGTCGTACAGAATCATCTGTTACAGATCGTTGCGCTGCTGGCCATGGAGCCGCCAGCCAGTCGCGATTTCGAGGCTGTGCACCGCCACAAGGCGGACGTCTTTGCCGCCATGCGGCCATTGCAGTCTGACGAGCTCGTTCGGGGCCAATATGCTGGTTACCGTAACGAGCGGAACGTCGCCACTGCATCGGATGTGGATACATTTTGTGCACTCCGGCTTCACGTGGACTCGTGGCGCTGGGGTGGCGTGCCCTGGTACCTGCGTGCCGGCAAATGCCTGCCGGTTACCGCGTGCGAGGTGATCGTGCGCCTCAAAGCGCCGCCGCAAAACCTGTTTGGCGATTCCGCTGTTTGCGAGGACGCTAACTATTTGCGCTTCCACTTGTCACCGCACGCGACCATCGCGCTTGGGGCTCGCATCAAGCGTGCAGGCAAGGAGTTTGTCGGGGAGCAGCGCGAGTTTTCGCTATCGGAAGAAATGCCAGCGGAGCACAGCCCCTACGAAAGGCTGCTGGCCGATGCAATGGCTGGCGATGGTGCACTGTTCACCCGCGAAGTTGCCATTGAAGCAGCGTGGGCGGTGGTGGAGCCGGTACTGGTCGATCACCTTCCGGCGGAAGCCTACGCGCCCGGCACCTGGGGTCCTCCGGCGGCAAATCACCTGATTGCAGCCGATGGCGGCTGGGTCGACCCGGAACCACACACGGATTAGCCGTCGCTGACCGAAGCCGGACATGTTTACTGAAACCACAAGGAAATCCCCATGAAGCCAACCTTGGCACTGCACAGGCTCGGCCAGAGCATCTGGCTGGACGACATCACGCGCACGCTGCTGACCAGTGGAACGCTGGTACGTTATATTGCGGATTTTTCTGTGACCGGGTTGACCTCCAACCCGACCATCTTCGAGCAGGCGATTGGCAATGGCGAATCCTATGATGCCAGCATCCGCGTACTTGACGCCGCAGGGCTCGCAGGTGAGGAGCTGTTCTTTGAACTCGCGCTGGAAGACCTGACCGAGGCGGCAGATCTGTTCCGCCCCATCTGGGACGCCACCGGGGGCAGTGACGGATGGGTCTCGCTGGAGGTCTCTCCACTGCTGGCTGAAAACACGCTGCACACCATTCAGGCAGCGAACCGGCTCTGCAGAAAGGCCGAGCGCGCCAACCTGATGATCAAGGTGCCCGGCACGCCTGAGGGCATCTGCGCGGTGGAGGAACTGATATTCGACGGCATTCCGGTCAATGTCACGCTGCTTTTTTCCCGGGATCACTACCTGGCGGCTGCCGAGGCCTACATGCACGGTCTCGAGCGCCGCGTTGCGGCGGGCCGGGATCCGAAGGGTGCTTCGGTTGCATCAATCTTTGTCAGCCGATGGGATGTCGGCGTCAAACAGGAAGTTGCCTCGCCCTTGCATAACCGGTTGGGTATTGCGATGGCCATGCGCACGTACAAATCCTATTGCGCCCTTTTGGCCTCCGAACGCTGGAAGCGGCTCGCCGCTGCCGGTGCACAACCACAGCGCTTGCTATGGGCAAGCACCGGAACCAAGGATCCTTCGGCACCAGACACCCTGTACGTCCAAGCACTGGCTGCTTCGGGAACGATCAACACGATGCCCCAAAAAACGCTGATCGCATTCGCTGACCACGGAAAGTTAGAGCAGGCTTTGCCGCCAGATGGTGGCTATGCCGAGGTCCTGATTGAGGAATTTTGGCGCGAAGGTGTGGATGACAGCGCGTTGGCGTCCCGGTTGCAACGCGAAGGCCTCGAGTCCTTCCGCAGATCGTGGAATGCCTTGTTGGCAAAAGTCCAGGAAAAATGCGCGCCACAATCAGCTGCGCCTTGTCCGGCAGATCTCTCCTAGACGGCAGGTCCAGGTGCCGCCTCCGGCAATCCTCTTCCGGACGGAATGGGCAAGTCCTTAGCCATGGCGCATCGCTTGTGTGCGCTGGATAACTGACCCGGCACTACAGTCGGCGCACAGTTGCCTCATCTGGAGTCACGAAAGCAACAAATGAAAAGCGATGCGCAACTGCAGCAAGATGTTCTTGCCGAGTTGGAATGGGAACCTTCGATCAACGCGGCACACATTGGAGTGGAAGTCGAGAACGGGCTGGTCACCCTGGCTGGTCACGTGGACAGCTTCGCAGCGAAGCAGGATGCCGAGGTGGCGGCACAACGCGTCGATGGCGTGAAGGCGCTGGTTGTCGAGCTGACAGTGAATCTGCTCAAACCGTCCATGAGGACGGACGCAGACCTTGCTGCTGCGGCCGAGCACGTCCTGCAGTGGACCACCTATCTCCCCGCGGACAGCGTGAAAGTGCTTGTCGAAAAGGGATGGATCACATTGTCTGGAACGGTGGATTGGGCATATCAGCGCTGGTCGGCAGCTGGCGCCTTACGCCACCTGCTCGGTGCAAGGGGCGTGACAAACGATATCGCGCTGAAGTCCTCCATATCTTCGAGCGACATCAAATCAGACATTGAATTTGCCCTCAAGCGCCTGGCGAAGGCGGATGCCAGGAAGATTGCTGTCTATGTCGATGGCTCCACAGTCACGCTTTCCGGGGCTGCAAAAACATGGGCTGAGCGGGAGAGTGCGCGAATCGCCGCCTGGAGCGCATCCGGCGTTCACAAAGTCATCGACGAGATGAGCATCGCATGATGAAGCGCATTCACCCGGCAACGGAGTTTTTGTGTGACCCGCAACAGCGAGGCGGCTCAAAGCCGCAGGCAAAGGGCGGCTTAAAAAACTGGATAAGGTCACAAATGAAATATGCAAGAGAGGAGGCAGCAATGAAACCAACGACGCCATTTTGAGTGTTTCGTCGATCGCCATGTCCCTTGTCAGGGCCCTACCGTCATCACGCAGTTCAAACTGCGCGCAAACCATTGTTCATCCACAAGAGTAATTCATCATGAAAAAACCTTCCCATTTGCTGCTGTCCATCGTCCTCGGCGTGACGGCAATTTCGTCCGCTGCCTACGCGCAAATCGCGTCAACAGATGCCGGATCGGGTCCCAAAACGCGTATGGAAGTCAAGAGCGAATTGGCCGACTTCAAGCGAACCCACCAATACGATGGCCAGTCCGATCAGTGGGTTCTCAAGCCTGAATATGTGTTACCCGCCGGAATCAAGACCCGGGCGCAAATCAAGGCCGAGCGGGCTACCTTCCTCAAAGAAAACTACTTTGATGCGGCTGATGACGTATGGAAGCCCAAGAATCCTGCGAAATCGGAGCTGACCCGGGCCGAGGTCAAAAGGGACGCAGCGAAGTTCAATATGACGCACGAGTTCGACGAGGAAACGGAAAGCTGGGTACTGCGTCGCGGGCCAAAGAACAACTGAAGCGGCAGTTCCGGAATTACGCCGGGTGAATGGGCCTGCATCGCAGACCTCGTAAGCCCCTGGTGCGCGTTGCCGCAGGAAAATAACGCGCGCCTCCAATCCCAACCTGCGACGGAGTATTCAGATGAACAGCGATTCCCAGTTGCAAAGTAACGTGCTCGAAGAAATCAAGTGGCGCCCGAGTATCAGCTCAGCCCAGATCGGCGTCACCGCAAAAAGTGGTGTCGTGACACTGACAGGGCAGGTGACCCACTATGCGGAGAAGGCTGCGGCAGAAGAAGCTGCAAAAGGCGTTTATGGCGTCAGGGGCGTGGCCAACGACATTGTCATCGAGCTCGCCGGCTCGTTCAGGCGTTCAGACCAGGACATTGCCGAAGCAGGCCTGAATGCGCTGAAGTGGAATTTTCAGGTGCCGGCTGACAAGGTCAAGGTAATCGTGAAGAACGGTTGGGTCACCCTGGAAGGAACGGTTGACTGGGAGTACCAGAAAACCGCTGCGGGTCATTGTGTGCGCAACCTCATGGGCGTCGTGGCGGTCAGCAACGAAATCGCCATCAAGCCGGTGGCGAAATGGATTGATGTCAAAAGCAAAATTGAAGACGCATTCCGCCGAAGCGCCGACTTGGAAGCGCGTCGCATTGCGGTGGATACGGAATGTGGAATGGTTACCCTGACGGGCAGCGTGGCCTCCTGGGCTGAGCACGACCAGGCAGGCTGGGCCGCATGGTCAGCGCCCGGTGTGACTTCGGTCAAAAACGAACTGTCCATTGCCCCCTGAGGGCAGGCGCGGACGGGGCCATGAGGTGAGCCCTGTCTTCGTGGCTCGGGTCAGCCGTTCGCAAGCTGGATGACCAGCTTGCCGAAGTTCTTGCCCTTGAGCAAGCCAATGAACGCTTCGGGCGCGTTTTCCAACCCGAAGACGATATCTTCCCGAACCTTGACCTTGCCTTCCTGCACCCACCCGCCCATTGCTCCGGCAAACTCGCTCCAACGTGATCCGTAGTCATCGAAAACGATGAACCCCTGCATCCGGATGCGCTTGCGCAGCAGAATGCCGGTCAGCAGGCCCAGTCTGTCCGGTCCTGGTGGCAATTGCGTGGCGTTATAAGCAGATATCAATCCGCACAAGGGAATGCGTGCCTTGGCGTTTAACAGCGGCAATACGGCATCAAATACCGCACCGCCAACGTTCTCGAAATACACATCAATTCCCGTGGGGCATGCAGCGGCGAGGTGACCGGGAAGATCGGCGCCAAGGTGGTCTACACAGAAATCGAAGCCCTGCGTCCCTGTAACATAGCGGCACTTGTCTTCGCCGCCAGCGATTCCCACGACGTAGCATCCCTTCAGTTTGGCAATCTGGCCAACGACAGAGCCGACCGCCCCGCTTGCCGCAGCCACGACGACGGTTTCTCCGGCGACCGGGCGGCCGATGTCCAGAAGCCCCATGTAGGCCGTGAAGCCCGGCATGCCCAAGACGCCAAGTGCCCGCGATGGATGGGGGTCCTCCGGAAAAAGGGATCGCAGCCCCTGGCCATCGGACACGGCGAAGTCCTGCCAACCCGTGTTGCCCAGGACCATGTCGCCCACCCTGAAGTCGGCATGGCGGGAGAACTCAACACGGGACACCGTAGAGCCCACCATGACATCTCCCGTATCCATTGGTGTGGCATAGGAAGGGCCATCGTCCATGCGACCCCGGATATAGGGGTCCAGCGAAAGGAAGATTGTTCTCAGGAGCAACTGGCCAGCTTCGGCCTTGGGTACGCCAGTGCTTTGCATCCGGAAGTCTGTTGCCGTCGGCGGGCCATACGGTCTGGCATTGAGCACGATCTGGCGATTGGTAGTGTTGCTTTGCGGCATCGATTGGAACTCCGGCGTTGTTGATTGACCAACTTGAATCCAGGTGGCAGCGTTTGGTGCCCCCAATGGGTAGGTTCGATATCAGAAGGTAGGCCCTCGGACTGCCGAGATCTGTGCGTCAGGCAACGGGGTCAATTCCCATGGCCTCCTCAATGCCGGGCCAAGGCAAATGCAGAGGAGCCACCCGGGAAGGGATGGCCGCGCTGGATTGGCTCGCTAACAGGCACCCTGGTGGCAGCCTCGTAGGCTACGCGGAGCGCCCGGGCGTCGCACAAAGCGTGGTGGCGCGAGAGCTTCTTGCCGTTCTGTGCCTTGAAGTACGCGTCTGCAGCGATTTGCCCTGCACCAAAGCCTGTTAGCTGGTACACATTGATCGGGCGGACTCGGATCTTTGTGAGTGCCCATGAGGCCGATCCGGAATCACGAATTGCCAAGTCCACGAGTTCCCAGTCCAGGTGATAGCCAAATGCGAGGTCCAGAATGTCGCCTTCTGGCATGCCGGCGTCCAATTCGGCCATGTAGGCCGCAAGGCGGGTGCCCAGCTCCGCATAGGTACAGGGTGCGTTGGCAACCTTTCCGAAATTGGGCAGCACAGCGCCAAGGCCAAACCAGCCCGTTGCATGGATCCGGTCACTGTCTGTCACCTCTGCGTAGAACTCGGGGCCATTTCCGCTGGTCACGATACCGGCAGACAGCAGGCGTGGCTGGATGACGAGGTCAGTAAATTCGGTATCGAGAAATGCTAGCACGGTGAAACCTTGTGGGGGAAACGGGTTTGTCCAGGGCAAGAAAACTGCATGACCATCCCACGAATGGAGATTGCATTCCGTTCGGTCCCGCACCCCCGGCACGATGCCGGCAGCGGTCGGAAGCAGTTGCAGCGTGGTGTTGCCAATGGGTACGCCACCAAACAGACCTTACCTACCCACCGGGTTCAGACTGTCCCCTCCGTTACCACAGACCCTTTCGATTGCCCTTTCCAGTGCTTTCGGCAGGAGCCAATTCCTACAGGACGCCATCCATGCTCTTCGACAAATATTCTGCCCGCTCGCTCCAGCTTGCGAACCGTACGGTGATGGCTCCAATGACCCGGAGCCGCGCGACGCCCCAGCACACGCCGGATGCCCTGATGGCGACGTACTATGGCCAGCGCGCGACAGCGGGCTTGATCATCACCGAAGGCACCTCGCCCAGTCCCAATGGTTTGGGTTATCCGCGCATTCCCGGTTTGTACGACGTCCTGCAGGCTACGGCCTGGAAGGCCACGACGGATGCGGTGCATGCGCAGGAGGGCAAGATATTTGTGCAACTCATGCACTGTGGACGCGTCTCACAAGTCGCCAACCTCCCGGCCGGTGCTGAGGTTCTTGGACCAAGTACGGTCGTATGCCCGGGAGAGATGTACACCGATGCCCTGGGCATGCAGCCCCATAGTCCCCCGCGCGCGATGAGCGAGGCCGACATAGCGCACGCGGTGGCTGAGCACGCAAGCTCTGCCAAGCTTGCCCTGGAAGCGGGATTTGACGGCGTCGAGTTGCACGGTGCAAACGGATATCTGATTGAGCAGTTCCTCAGCCCGCTTGTCAACCTGCGCACCGATAGCCATGGCGGCAGCATTGAAGGGCGCAACCGCCTCGCGCTCGAGATTGCGCGGGCCACTGTCGCAGCCATCGGCCGGGATCGCGTCGGCATTCGGATCTCCCCGTACGGCGTTTTCAACGGCACCGGCGCCTTCCCCGAAGTCCAGGCGCAATATCTGGCGCTAGCGAAGGCGCTCTCGGCAGTGGGCTTGCTGTATGTCCATCTTGTCGATCATGAAGCCATGGGCGCACCGCCAGTGCCGGCAGACTTCAAGCTCAAGCTGCGCGCCGCCTTCGACGGGGTGTTCATCCTGTCCGGTGGCTTTGACCATGCCCGCGCCGAGCAGGCCCTGGTTGAAAAGCGCGGCGACCTCATCGCCTTCGGGCGGCCCTTTCTGGCCAACCCGGATCTCGTCGCGCGGATGCGCAAGGATGCGCCACTCAATGCCCCGGACATGGCGACCTTCTATGTGCCTGGCGCAAAGGGCTACACCGACTACCCCGCCATGGCGGCCTGACTTCCTACCCCGAAAGCGACTATCACCATGGGCTATCAGAGCATCAACCCCACCGACGGCAAATTACTTAAGAGCTTTGAGGTTCTGAGCAATGACCAGCTTGAGAAAGCCCTGGCGGCAGCCGAGAGCTGCTTCCAGACCTGGAAGCACAAGCGATACGCCGAGCGGGCAGCTATTGTCAACAAGGCGGCAGCACTGCTGCGTGCCCACGTTGGCGACTTTGCGCGACTGGAAACGCTGGAGATGGGCAAGCGCATCAGCGAGGCGCGCGGTGAAGTCGGCTTCAGCGCCGACATCTTGGCCTATTACGCCAGGCACGCGGAGTCTTTTCTTGCACCGGTCAAGTTGCACCCGAAGGTTGGAGATGCCCATATGGAAAGCTCACCCACCGGTGTGCTGTTCTGCGTGGAGCCCTGGAATTTCCCCTACTACCAGTTGGCCCGCGTTGCAGGCCCCCAGTTGATGGCAGGAAATGTTCTGGTCGTCAAGCACGCCGGCTGTGTGCCGCAATGCGCCATAGCCTTCGAAAAGCTTCTGATCGACGCTGGAGCGCCAGTTGGTGCCTATACCAATCTGCTGATCTCGTACGAACAGTCGGACAGGGTGATCGCTGACCCACGGATCAAGGGCGTCGCACTCACCGGCAGTGTTGCTGCGGGACGCAGCGTAGCGGCCTGTGCTGGCCAGAATTTGAAAAAGTCGACCATGGAGCTCGGTGGCAGCGATGCGTTCATTGTGCTGGACGACGCCGACCTCGAGAAGACGATCCCGTGGGCCGTCTGGGGCAGGATGTTTAACGGGGGGCAGACCTGTTGTGCGGCCAAGCGGTTCATCGTGATGGATTCCGTTGCAGACCAGTTCCTGGCTCGGTTCAAGTCGGCGCTGCAAGCTCTGGAGCCTGGCGACCCCATGGACGAAAAGACGACGCATGGGCCACTTTCATCAGAGTCAGCGCTGCAGCAACTGCTGAAACAGGTCGATGCCGCCGTGCAAGGGGGGCCACGCTGCTGATGGGCGGCAAGCGGCTGGACCGGCCGGGCTCGTTCATGGAGATCACGATTCTGACCGATATCAAACCTGGAAACCCTGCCTTCCGGGATGAATTTTTTGGCCCTGTCGTTTCATTGTTCCGGGTCAAGAGCGAGGAAGAAGCGATTGCTCTTGCCAATGACTCGGATTTCGGTCTGGGTGGTTCGGTTTGGACCCGGGACGAGGGGCGGGGCAAGCGCGTCGCCAGCCGCGTCGATACCGGAATGATGTTTGTCAAAAACATTGACTGGGCCGATGCTGAATTGCCCTTTGGCGGTATCAAGTACTCGGGCTACGGCCGGGAACTGGGAAACATGGGTATCCAGGAGTTCATCAACAGCAAGCTGGTTCGCACCGGGCATATCGCTGCACCGGTTTGACGAAAAGGAATGTCCATGAATACCCCAAGCGGCAAGTCGCTTGCCACCATACCTCCTGTCTGGTTCATTACCGGTTGTTCGACCGGCTTCGGCAAGGAAATCGCCAGCCAGGCCATTGAGCGGGGCTACCGGACCGTCGTGACGGCCCGCGACCTTGCAAAACTCACGGTATTTGGCAACACGGAGAACGTCCTGGTGCAGAAGCTTGACGTGACCGAGCCGGATCAGGTTGCCGCCGCTGTCGGTGCTGCCGAATCGCGCTTCGGCCGAATCGACGTATTGGTGAATAACGCCGGCATCGGTTATTTCGCTGCCATTGAAGAAGGCGAGGTGGCCAAAGTGCGCAAGATGTTCGAGGTCAATGTGTTCGGTCTGACCGGAATGATCCAGGCAGTTTTACCCGGCATGCGCAAGCACCGTAGCGGGTGCATCGTCAACCTGGCTTCACTGGCCGGATTGCGCGGCTTTCCAGCACTGGGTCAATACAATGCCACCAAGTTCGCTGTCGAGGGCCTGTCGGAGGCGCTGAGACAGGAGATCGAACCATTGGGCATCCGTGTGATGGTGGTGGAGCCCAGCGGCTTCCGCACCGATTGGGCCGGGCGTTCAGCCGACGAGAGCAAGCACCAGATCGCCGACTACTTGGCCACAGCCGGCGCCGTGCGGATGGCCATCCGGGCAGCGTCAGGCAAGCAACCTGGAGACCCGGTGCGCGCAGCCAAAGCCATCCTCCATGCGGTAATGTCCGGCAAGCCTCCGCACCATCTCCTGCTCGGCAATGATGCGTTCGAAGGGGCAATGGCCAAGCTCGACGAATTGCGCAAGGACTTCACCGGGGGCGAAGCGGTTGCGCGGGCAGCAGACTTTCCAAAGCCCAAGGCCGGTGTGGCAGCTTGAACCACGCGATAACAGCCGCGTTGGACCACCGGATGGCCCTGCTGACGGTCACGCAAATGGCGCGGGCGGACCGATTGACCGTGGCCAGCGGCATCAGCAGCATCCAGCTGATGGAGAATGCCGGCCGACCGGTCGCCCTGATCATCATGGCGCGCTGGACCCGCCGCCCGGTGCTGGTGTTGTGCGGTCCGGGCAGCAACGGCGGCGACGGATTTGTGGTCGCGCGGCACCTGGCCGAGGCCGGATGGCCGGTGCGGGTGGCTTCGCTGCTGCTACGCGAGCAACTCCGCGGCGAGGCGGCCCATCACGCTGGGCTCTGGCGCGGCCTCCTTGAGCCCCTGGTCCCGGCGGCTTTGACCGGTGCGGAACTGGTTGTCGATGCGATTTTCGGCGCGGGCTTGAGTCGGGCCCTGGAGGGCCCGGCAGCATGGACGCTGTCAGACGCTGCAGCAAGGAAAATGGCCATTGTTGCCGTTGATGTGCCCAGCGGCCTGATGGGCGACACCGGCGCAAATGTCGGTGCCGTGCCCTGCACCCTGACCGTGACCTGTTTCCGCAAGAAGCCTGGTCACGTCCTTCAGCCGGGCAGGCAGCTCTGCGGCGAAGTCATCCTGGTGGACATCGGCACGCCCGCATCGGTGTTTGACGAGATCCTGCCCGACACATTCGAGAACGACCCGACCCTCTGGGCTGGTGCACTTCCGGTATTGATGCCGGACGGCAACAAATACTCCCGCGGTCACGCCCTGGTCTGGGGTGGCTGGCCGAGCACGGGTGCGGCCCGCATGGCAGCCCGGGCTGCGGCGCGCGTGGGCGCTGGCCTGACCACGGTCGCTGTGCCCGAAGCCGCGCTGCAGGTATACGCTTCGGCGCTGACCAGCGTGATGGTGAGTCCGGTCTCACGGCAGGAAGACCTGGATGACTTGCTCGCGGACACGCGCTTCAGCGGGCTGCTGATCGGACCAGGTGCTGGCACTGGAGCGGACACGCGTGCGCGTGTACTGGCGATGCTGAAGACCGGCCGCGCGACCGTGCTCGATGCCGATGCGCTCTCCGCATTCAAAGATGAGCCGCATTCGGCTTTCGATGCCATCACCGGCAGTTGCGTAATGACCCCGCATGAAGGCGAATTTAGCCGTCTGTTCGCCAACACGGTCGAGCCCCTGAGCGACAAACTCACACGGGCCCGGACTGCCGCGCGCGTGAGTGGTGCCGTCGTGGTGCTCAAGGGAAACGATACCGTGATCGCTGCGCCCGATGGCCGGGCGGTGATCAACGCCAACGCGCCGCCGACTCTGGCCACCGCAGGCGCGGGTGATGTGCTGGCGGGAATGGTGCTTGGGTTGCTATCCCAGGGCATGGATCCCTTCCTTGCATCAGCCGCTGCCGTCTGGTTGCACGGCGCAGCAGCAAGCCATTTTGGCCCGGGACTGCTGGCCGAGGACCTTCCAGACCGTTTGCCCGCCGTCTTCCGCAGAATGGCACGCGAAGCTGCTGCGCGGGCCGTCTTGTGACTTCCGCCGCACTGCTCAGGGCAGCGAACCGTTATGCGATGACTCACATCTACCATGCGACTTTAGTGACGCAAACTGAAAGCCTGCAATGCATGCAATGGTGTTGAAGCAATTGGGAAACCCGCTGGAGTGGACTGAACTGCCCGACCGCCAGCCCGGGCCAGGCCAGATCCGCGTGAAGGTGGGGGCTTGTGGTGTTTGCCGCACGGACCTGCATGTCGTTGATGGAGAACTGCCTCACCCGCAGGTTCCCATAATTCCGGGCCATGAGATCGTCGGACGCATTGACGCCTTGGGTGACGGAGTGGTCCATCTGAAGCTGGATCAGCGCGTGGGCATTCCGTGGCTGGGTCACACCTGTGGCGTCTGCGCCTATTGCCAGATGCAGCGCGAGAACCTGTGTGACCACCCGCAGTTCACCGGCTATACGCGGGACGGGGGCTTTGCCACGGCCACAGTGGCCGACGCGCGCTTCGCATTCCCGCTGGGCGCTGCGGGCAGCGACGAATCTCTGGCCCCTCTGCTGTGTGCCGGCCTAATCGGCTGGCGCGCCCTTGGCATCGCCGGCGCGGGGTTGAACCTGGGCCTGTACGGGTTCGGTGCCGCAGCACATATCCTGGCCCAGGTGGCCCGCTGGCAGGGCCGAAAGGTATTCGCTTTCACAAGGCCGGGTGATCGCGCGACCCAGGCCTTCGCTCTCAGCCTGGGTGCCACCTGGGCTGGCGACTCCGATGCGATGCCGCCACTGCGGCTCGATGCCGCGATCATCTTTGCGACGGTAGGTAGCCTCGTCCCGTTGGCGCTCGCGGCCGTGCGCAAGGGTGGCCGGGTGGTGTGCGCGGGCATACACATGAGCGCTATCCCCAGCTTCCCCTACAGCCTGCTTTGGGAAGAGCGACAGCTTCTTTCTGTGGCAAACCTCACACGCGAGGACGGACTGGACTTACTGGGCCAGGTTCCGAAAATGGGCATCGTTACGAAGACCACTTCCTATCCCCTGCACAAGGCCAACGAGGCCTTATCCGATCTTCGAGCAGGCCGCCTCGAAGGGGCGGCCGTACTGGTGCCATGAACGTGGGCCTGATCCCATGACCGCAATTGAATGAAAGGAAAAAATGATGCCCAAGCTCTCCGCAAGCGAGCGAAATGCAATGCCTGCAACGCAATTCGCATTTCCTGCGCAGCGAAAGGAACCACTGGAAAATGCCAGCCATGTTCGCAACGCTGTTGCCCGATTTGACCAGGTGCAGGGCGTCAGTGACGATGAGCGTGATGCGGCATGGCAGAGGATCCAGGCTGCAGCGAGCCGTTTCGGTGTGGACTTGCATGAAACCGGTTGGCGCGAACTTCCGGCGCGGCCTCCCCATGCCTGATCATGACCGGTGCGGCATGCAACAGACCACCCCTGTGCTCGCAAGACCATCCTTCTATGTCCGTTTTTCCTTTGATGGATCCGTTAGGCACTACCTCCGGTTTTGGGCACATCTGCTCTGTAGTTTCACATTGACTGTCCTTGCCATGCCCATTCACGCCACCGAAGAGCCCGAGTACCAGGTCATTCGCCAGTTCGCAGGCATCGAGTTGCGGCAGTACGCCGCATACACCGTGGCTGAGGTCATAGTGGAAGGTCCGGCAAGCCAGGCTGGCAGCCAGGCTTTTCCGATCCTGGCGGGCTACATTTTTGGCAAGAACAAGGGGGAGCGGAAACTTGCAATGACCGCACCCGTGACCCAGGTTGCCGCGCCAGTAAAGCTGAAAATGACGGCACCCGTTGCGCAAACGGCAGTGATCGGCGGATTCCTCGTTCAGTTTGTATTGCCGCGAGGCGTGACGGTAGCGAGCGCTCCCGAGCCACTGGATGGACGTGTTCAACTCAGGGAGATCCATCCTGGAGAGGTTGCCGTGATCCGCTACTCGGGATTCTGGTCAGATTCGAATTACCAGGCACATCTGGCAAAGCTGAAAGGCGCGTTGCTGGCTGCTAACGTGGTGTGGACGGGTGATGCGGTTTATTCACGCTACAACCCGCCGTTTACTCCCTGGTTCATGCGGCGCAACGAGATCTGGCTTCACATCGTCCCGGGCAACTGAATCAGTCCGCCAGGGTCATCAGGTCGATGACATTGCGCACGCCAAGCGTGCCCCAGGCGGAAGTCAGGGCGGTATCGCGCTCGCTCCAGGTGTCTACAGTGCCAGCCAGTGTCACTTCGCTGCCATCCACACTCACGGAGATTTTCCCGGCATCGCCGATGGCCGTGCGCTGGAGTGCGGCCACGATATCTGCCCTGACGTTCAGACCGGTTGTGGACGGCTTGATGCTGATCTGATTGCTGACACCGGTTACCCCGTTGATGCAGCGCACGCTGTCGGTCGCGGCCTGTCGCTGGTATTGCCAGTCGACATCACCGGTCAGCGTGACCCAGCCACCCTCGATCATCACCCGGACGGAGCCCGAAGGAAGGGACGAAGTCCACTCCAGCACATTTTCTATGGACTGCGCGATATCCGAATCCGTCCGTTTGCCAATACCCGCCAAGTGGACCTTGAGTTCTGTCGTCATCGCCTTGACGCCTGAGACCCGTTGAACCGCGCGCTCGGCGCTCCACTTTTGGGAATAGTTGTCGACCTGACCAGCAAGCGTCACGACACCGTCTTTGACTTCGACACCAATGTGGGCAGCCTGAACCGAGGGCTCCCAGGCCAGCTCTGCGCTGACGTCCTGCTGCAATTGGGTATCTGTCTTCATGTTCGTATTTCCTGGCTGTTGAATGGAGTTTCAGCAGGGCACCCAGCTGCCCCGATGCCTGCGTAGTGTTGAATCGCGCGCACTCAGGCAGATACGGATTGATTTGCTTTTGCCAACACGGTTCGGGCCTTCTCCTGATCTTCCGGGCTTCCGTGGACCACCAGCAGATACTTGTCCACCTTCAAGGCCGCTTCGTATTTGACAATCTGGTCCTGGGGTACACCGATCTCAGTCAAGGCGGCCCCCAATGCCGAAAGGCCCCCGACGACAACGGCACCTTCAAGAGCCCCGAGCAAGGTTGCAACGATGGGGCCAGCCAGGCCCACGAGTCCCAGGCCAGGCAAAACGAAAACAGCCGGTGCCAGGAGCAAACCCCAGATGGCTCCCCAGAATGCGCCGGTGCCACCCCAAGCCTTGACGCGGTCACCAACCGTGTAGAAGCCCACCGGCTTTTCTTCACTGTGGTAGCCCTTGCCGACCAGCGACAACTTTTTCATGTCGAAGCCGGACTGACCCAGACTGCGGATCGCTGACTCGGCAGTCGCATGGGTATCAAATACAAAGATGGCGGAAGCAGGGTTGTTCATGGTGTACTTTCTATTCAGAAAACAAGGGTCATTTTGTCCACGACTGCACGGACACCCGCCGAACTCCATGCAGCCCGCGTGGTCAGATCGCGCTCGGCCCAACTGTGTACCGCTCCAGTCAGCGTCACCTCAGCGCCGCGGACGTCAACGGCGATCGCTTTGGCATCGGCGGCTGCGCCACGCTTCAGTGCTGCCTCAATATCGGACTTGACGACCCGGGCCG
>Ga0007834_1000099_pt1 | contig 32195 bp, 30 predicted proteins | sample CryBogCBE06Nov07_FD_71233 | JGI IMG/M metagenome (GOLD analysis project Ga0007834, IMG submission 71233) | Freshwater microbial communities from Crystal Bog, Wisconsin, USA - CBE06Nov07 | ecosystem: Environmental > Aquatic > Freshwater > Lake | place: Crystal Bog, Wisconsin, USA | collected...
TGGAAACACACTGTGAGCGTTCCTTCTCCCCGTCATCCTGAGGCTCTCGAAGGATGAACGGGGAGAAGGACAGGATGAGGGGCGTGGACTCATAAAAATGCCCCTCACCCCACCCTCTCCCCGCCGGCGGGGAGAGGGAGCCGTTTCCATCTAAAGGCAACAGACTCTAACCGAAACGGCTCCCGTCCCCTCATCCTTCGAGACGGCCTACGGCCTCCTTAAGGTGACGGGGGGGGGAGAGGGGATGCTCACAGTGTGTTTCCACCTAAAAATATCATCTAGTGACTTGAGAGAAGCGATGCCTTGGAGCCGCCATTGGCATCAATGATTGTATTGGCCATGATGGTTGACATTGCGGTATAAAGCGGGTCCTGGGTTGGGTCCGTCGCGCTCGCGAGGGCCGTTGCGGTTGCATAAAGCGCACTTGATGACGCACAGGCCAGCATATTTGTCTGAACGTCAGTATAAATTTTGGAGCCGGGCGCGGCATAGCTGGCCCGCGCAAGATCATTCGACGCACCATAATAGAGCGTGGGATAGCTCACATTCAGAGTGGCCATTTTGATACCCTTGCTTGTAATGAGGCTTGAGCACCAGCTTGACGAAATGGACGAGAGGTTTTCACCGCCCCCATCATTTGTATAATCGGTCGAATTTTGCTGTATACCTTTTGATTGCTGATCATCCACCACACCGTCGGTGGCCAGAATAAGATAGTTAAACGGATGCGCTGCACTTCCGTCCGGGGTTCCGCTTGTATTGTTCTGAATGATAGTGGCCATGGCCGACAAGGTTTCATAAATCGGTGTGCTCCCGCCCGGAGGGCCTGTCCATTGCGGAATATTGGCCCCGTTTGCGACCCCACTGCTTATTGCTGACAGGTTTGAGCTTAAACTTGTGCTGCTGCCTTGTCCGTCTATTCTCATGATATTGGAGCTGGTGCTGGTGTTGTCTGCACTCCGGAAGCCCCAGACACCGACTTTATAAAATTGGGAAGAGCCTTCGTTTGTGGCTGCCTGCGTTATAGCTGCGGCAATCGCTGATGCTGCGATTTGGGTGCGCAACGTTAATCCCAGGGTTTGGGTTGCATAGGCATAGGCTGTTGTGGAGCCTCCACCTCCTCCCGGTCCTCCTGGCCCCCCCGGTCCTCCTGCTGTGCCATGGCAGGCAAGAACACAGTTTCCGCCTTTAGCTGAATAGTATAATGCCGCCTGTCCATTCTTTGAATAAGGAATATTCATCGAGTCTGAAATATCCTGCAGGAAGTAAAAATTGATATAGGCGCCGGTGGTTGCCCCCTTGCCGGCGGTGGCCGAGCCCGATATGGGAATTGTGCTCATGCCCACAATGGAGCCGAAGGTTGTGCCTACGCTGGTGGAATAGGCAACAGTGGCTGATGTCGAGGATACAGTCACTGTCGGTGTCGGAATGGAGGCCACTCCGTTGCCGCTCAGATTGGCCGAGAATGTGCTGGTGGCGATGCTTGTGGCATTGGTCACATAATTTGCATCACTGCTGGCGTTTGCACTTGCATAATTGACCGCGGCCACGGCAGCAGCCTGTGCGGCTTTGTCCAGCCGGGTTTTATTGGCTGAGGCATTCACCGTATCCACAGCAAATGTTGCCGCGCCGGCCAGCATGATCAGCGACACGCCGCCCAATATGGCCATATTGCCCTTCTGATCCTGCTGAAACTGGATGATTTTATGTTTGCAGCGCTGGAAAAAACTGTTCATGGGTTTTGGTCTTTCACGTGCATTGATAGGTGCCATAGCGGCTGTTGCTCACGGATGTTGAACTCAGGCTGATGGAGGTGACATTGCGCGGCGTGAAATAGGCTGATCGCTGCATCAGGCTTGAGCCGAACATCGAGGCGAAAAGATAGGGCGTATATTGATAGACCACCGTGACACGAATCACCGGATTGGGCGTATAGGCACTGGCGGGCAGGGTGGACAGGCTTTGTGCCCCGCTGTTGGCGACAGATGTATAGCTATTGTAATAGCATGGCGACAGAGTGCCGATCAAACCGGATGCATCGGACTGAATATTCCAGGCTCTGACCGCTGTGGGAGAGGTGCAACTGGTGACAGTGCAGTTGTTGATATTGATGTAACTCACATCGACACTGATCAGGCTTGTCCAGTATGTGTTGCCTGTTGCAGCCGTATCCTGCAGGAGCTGGGGAAAATTCAATATGGTGGTGTACCAGTAATTTTTATAGTCGACGGCGCGCAGGGTTGTTGTTGAATTTTGGGCAATCATGTCACCGATCGAATAGGCCACGAGAGCCAGTTTTCTGCTGGCGGTCACGGCATGGTTGATCTCGATGATGCCACCCAGAATGGCCGATAAAATCGGGAATATTAAAGCAAATTCCACAGCCGCTACACCGCTGGTTTGACTTTGCAGGAATCTGCGTGACCGCCGACATCTTGGGGTCGCCCCAAAAAACCACTGGCCTGTTCGGATAAGGCGGGCGGTTATGTTGCGTAAATGATTCATTCCGGTGCTCCCGTCCTCATTCATGCTTGAAAACGACGGTTGAGGTGAGCTTGGCGCCCGTGAGCACTGTTCCGCCCACTGTTGCGGTGGACATGAAATAAAGGTTCATCAGGGGGGTGATATTCGGATGCAGATAGGCAGCCTGCAACACATTCAGGGTTCCGGATGATCCGGGGTTATAGATGGAGGGGTTGGTTACGCTGCGGTTGGGTAAGGATGTGGTTGTGTCATTGGCTGTGATGGTGACACTGTCGCCATTGGTAAAGGTGAGGCCTCCTGGCTGTTGTGTGGCGGCTGTCACCTGGATGACATCGACCTGAAGATAGCTGGTGTTGAAATCTGAGGACATGTTGGGCACGACATAATTTGTCCAGAACGTGCCCGCATCTGTGACGCCGGAATTGGATTGGGCCGTGCCATAGCGGATGGCATTGCTGATTTTATAGACATCAATATCCAGAACCTGCTGGAGATAATAATCATAGGAAACTTCAAGCATTCCGATCACTATTAACGTGAAGGGAAACAGCAGCATGCCGAATTCAACAGCCGTTGCGGCTTTGATTTCGCGGCTGAAATGCTTGATACGCTCGATAAGGCCGCCATTTTGCAGGGCAGCAGAACATTTATCCTTATGTTTTGAAAATAGAAACTGCATGGCTCTCTCATGTGATGAAGATTTTCAGCTTCACAATGAGATTTTATAATATATATGAAAATTTAAGATTGAGTTTACGGCGAATTTATTGATTTTTAATAACTATTTATAATTTTATTATATGTTTATTCTTCTTTTTAAATAGGAATTATGATTATAGAGCCTGCTGTTTTGAGGAGGAAACGCACTGTGAGCGTGCCTTCTCTCCGTCATCCTGAGGAGGCCATAGGCCCTCTCCCCCCCCCTCATCTTGAGCTTGTCGAAGGATGAACGGGGAGAAGGACAGGATGAAGGGCGTGAGGCCGCCTGTTCAGGCCTCGACGGCCCAGCAGGCGACAGCGCGGCCCTGTTTTTGCATCACCGGCGGGGCTTCGTTGCGGCAGCGCCCGAAGGCCAGCGGACAGCGCGGATGAAAGGTGCAGCCCTTGGGCGGGTTGAACGGGGAGGGCAGTTCGCCCTTGAGGATAATGCGGTTGCGCCGCACATGCGGGTCAGCCACCGGCGTGGCCGAGAGCAGCGCCTGCGTATAGGGATGCTGCGGATGATTGAAAATCACCTCCCGCGGGCCGGTTTCAACCGCATGGCCGAGATAAATCACCATGACATCATCGGCTATGTGGCGCACAACCGAAAGGTCATGAGAAACAAAGACATAAGCCAGATTGAACTCGGCCTGCACCTCGGCCAGCAGGTTGAGAACCTGCGCGCGGATGGAGACATCCAGCGCGGAGACCGGCTCGTCCAGAATGAGAATTTTCGGATTCATCATCAGCGCGCGGGCAATGGCGATGCGTTGTTTTTGCCCGCCGGAAAACATATGCGGATAGCGGTGATAAAATTCAGGCCGCAGCCCCACCCGTTCCATCATGGCGCGGGCTCTGGTCTCGCGCTCGGCTTTGGTCAGCTTGGTATTGACAAGCAGCGGCTCCTCCAGCGCCATGCCAATGGTCTGGCGCGGGTTGAGCGAGCCATGCGGATTTTGAAACACAATCTGAATATGTTGCCGCAGGCTGCGGCGCAGCGCCGGATTATCGGCCACGTCCTGCCCGTTGATTTTCAGCACGCCGGATGTGGGTGTTTCGATCAGAGTGAGCAGGCGTGCGAGTGTGGATTTGCCTGAGCCGGACTCCCCCACTACAGCCAGAGTTTTGCCCGCCTCAAGACTGAAGGACACACCGTCCAGCGCCTTGACTGTGGCGGATGGCGAGAACAACCCGCGCTTCTGGCTGTAATAGCGGGTGAGGTTTTGGGCTTCGAGAACGGTCTGGCTCATGAGACGGCTTCCCTATTGGCACCCAGCGGGAAATGACAGAGCGCCTCTCCCAGTGCCGCGCTGGCGCGGTGTGGGGGTGTGGTGGTGCATAGGTCCTGCGCATAGGCACAGCGCGGGGCAAAGAGGCAGCCTTTGGGCCGGTCAAACTGGCCGGGCACCACACCGGGAATGGCGGGCAGAATCTTGCTGGTGGCGCGCTCGGGCAGAGCATTGAGCAGCGCCTGCGTATAGGGGTGATTGACGCGGTCAAACAGCGCTTGCGTGGTGTTGCGCTCAATTTGCCGTCCGGCATATTGCACAATCACGCGGTCGGCGGTTTCCGCCACCACGCCCATATCATGGGTGATGAGCACCAGTCCCATGTGATTTTCGGTTTTGAGCTTGAGCAGCAGATCGAGAATCTGCGCCTGAATGGTGACATCCAGCGCGGTTGTCGGTTCATCGGCAATCAGCAGCTTTGGCTTGCAGGCCAGCGCCATGGCAATCATCACGCGCTGGCTCATGCCGCCCGAAAGCTGGTGCGGAAAGGCCGAGAGACGCCGTGCCGGATCGGTGATTCCCACCTCCTCCAGCAGCTCAATCGTGCGTTTTTTGCGGGCAGCGCGGTCAAGGTTGAGATGCACCCGCAACACTTCGCCGATTTGAAATTCCACCGTAAAGCAGGGGTTGAGCGAGGTCATCGGCTCCTGAAAAATCATCGCCAGATCTCGCCCGATAATGCTGCGGCGGTTTTGGGCAGAAACCTGGCGCAGGTCGCGCCCGTCAAAGGTCATTTCATCCGCGGTGATGGTCGCTGTCCAGGGCAGCAGCCCCATCACCGCCAGCATGGCGACAGATTTGCCGGAGCCGGATTCGCCAACAATCGCCAGCGTTTCGTCCGCAGCAACGGAAATATCGACACTGTCCACGGCTTTGAAGGCTCCGCCGCGTGTGGCGAAAGACACCGAGAGATTGCGAATATTGAGCAGGGACATCACGACCTCCGCATCTTGGGGTCCAGCGCGTCGCGCAAGCCGTCGCCGGTGAGGTTGATGGCGATCACGGTCACGAGAATGCACAGGCCCGGCATGGTGACAATGCCCGGATTGGAGCGGATGAGATTGCGCGCATCCGCCAGCATTGAGCCCCATTCTGGCGTGGGCGGCTGGGCACCCAGCCCCAGAAAGCCCAGAGCCGCTGCCTCTAAAATCGCATCAGAAATACCAAGCGCCGCCTGCACCATCAGTGGCGCCAGGCAGTTGGGCAGAATGGTGACAAACATCAGCCGCAAAGGCCGCACACCAATGACGCGGGCGGCGGTGACATAATCTTTCGGCAATTCGGCCAGCGCCGAGGCGCGCACAAGCCGCACATAGCGCGGCAGATAGACCACAGTCACCGCAACAATGGTGTTGGTCAGGCTCGGCCCCAGCACAGCGACAATCAGAATGGCCATGACAAGGCTCGGCACCGCCATGATCAGATCCATAATGCGGGTGATGATGACATCGGTCAGCCCGCCGACAATGGCGCTGATCAGGCCCAGCACAATGCCCACCACCAGCGAAACGCCCATCACCGAAATGCCGATAAATAAGGACACCCGCGCGCCATAGAGCAGGCGTGAGAGCATGTCACGGCCCAGATCGTCGGTGCCAAGTAAAAAGCGCGACGACCCGCCCTCAGCCCAGAAGGGCGGCGCCAATACAGCGTCGCGATATTGCTCATAAGGCGAATGCGGGGCGATCAGACCGGCCAGAATGGCGGTGGCGATAATGGCCAGCACCAGATAAAGGCCGCTCAATGCGCCGCGATTTTCAGAAAACGCCATCCAGAAGGCTTGGAGCGGGCCGGGGGGATGATGATTATCCATGCCGGATCCTCGGGTTGATAATGCCATAGGCGAGGTCAATCAGCAGGTTGACCACAATCACCACCATGGAAATCAGCATGATTCCGCCCTGCAACGCCGGATAATCGCGCCGCGACAGGGATTCAATCAGCCATTTGCCCACCCCCGGCCATGAAAAAATCGTCTCGGTGAGCACAGCCCCCGCTAGCAGTGTGCCCACCTGCAGCCCGATGACGGTGACAACCGGAATCAGCGCATTGCGCAGCGCGTGAATGCCGATGACACGAAAGCTGGACAGGCCCTTGGCGCGCGCCGTGCGCACATAATCCTCCGACAATACCTCCAGCATTGATGAGCGGGTCATGCGGGCAATCACAGCCAGCGGAACCGTGCCCAGCACAATGGCGGGCAGAATGAGATGATGCAGCGCGTCTAAAAATGCCCCCTTCTGGTCGGAGAGCAGCGCATCCAGCGTCATAAAACCGGTGACGGGTTCAAAATAAAAGCGGATGAGGTCAATCCGGCCAGAGACAGGCGTCAGGTGCAGGCCTTCGGCAACAAACATGATCAGCAGCAGGCCCCACCAGAAAATCGGCATGGAATAGCCAACCAGCGAAATGCCCATCAGGGCCTGGTCATAAAGCGAGCCGCGCTTGACCGCCGCCACCGCACCCGCCGGAATGCCCAGCCCAATGGCAAAAATCATAGCGAAAAATGAGAGTTCGAGTGTTGCCGGAAACAGGGTGAAAAATTCCGTCGTCACCTTGGTGCTGGTGACCACAGAGGTGCCGAAATCGCCATGCAGCAGCGACCAGGCATAATGAAGAAATTGCCGGCCAATGGATTGATCCAGCCCCAGTTCATGCCGGAAATAGGCCAGACGCTCCGGGCTGATGCCATGCTCGCCGGTGCGCACCTCCACAGGGTCACCCGGCACAAGCCGCACGGCCACAAAGGTCACAAACATCAGCGCAATAAAGGTCGGCACGGTCAGCGCGATGCGGTGGAGAACATATTTAAGCATTGGATCGGATCATGTGAGACTATGCCGCATTCTGATAAAACGTTGCCCCCTCCCTTGGGAGAGGGTTTTGGGGAGAGGGTAAAGTCATTGCTGCGAGGCAGCGAAGCCAACGCACGCAATCCATCAATATATGAGGATTGCTGGGCGGCTGCGCTTCCTCGCTTGGGCGATAGAAGTCCTCTCCCTGCGCAGAGGTATTGTGCCTCATAAGCCTCTTCCCCCCGCATCCTTCGAGAGCCTCAGGATGAGGGGGAAGATATAAGAAGCACTTTGTGCTCTGTTTATTTCAGGTCAACACCATAAAATTCATGGCGGCCAAGCGGGCTGATTTTCCAGTCCACAACCTCTTTGCGGGTGGGCTCATACACCACGGAATGCGCCATGGTCAGCACGGGGGCTTCCTCATGCTGGATCGCCTGCATTTCCTCATAGAGCTTGGTGCGCTCCTTGATGTCGAAAATGCCACGGGCTTTGATCAGGCGTTCGTCAAAGTCCTTGTTGCACCATTTGGCCAGGTTCTGCCCGCCCGGACGCGCGGCAGCGCAGCCCAGCAGGAAGAAGAAGTTGTCCGGATCACCATTGTCACCGGTCCAGCCGAGCTGGCCGAGCATATGCTCGCCATTTTGCAGACGCTTGCGATATTCGCCCCATTCATAGGACACCAGCTTGGCATTGAAGCCCACCTTGGCCAAATCCGCCTGCATCATTTCGGCGATTTTCTTGGCATTGGGATTGTAAGGGCGCTGCACCGGCATCCACCACAGGTCAATGTCCACAGGGCCGGTGACACCAGCCTCTTTCAGCAGGGCGGCGGCTTTCACAGGGTCATAAGGATAATCCACGATTTTGTCATTGTAAGACCAGATGGTGGGCGGAATCAGGTTTTTGGCCGGCTGGCCAGCCCCCAGATACACATCCTTGACGAAGGCCGCCTTGTCGATGGCCATGCTCAGGGCCTGGCGCACACGCTTGTCATCCAATGGCTTTTTCAGCACATTGAAGGCCAGATAGGCCACATTCAGGCCCGGCTGGGAGAGAAGATTGAGGCTTGGGTCCTTGGAAATTTCGGCAATGTCGGCGGGGCGCGGCGCAATGGCCACATGGCATTCACCAGCCTTCAGCTTGGCGAGGCGGGCGGTGGCATCCGGCGTGATGGCATAGACGAGATCGTCAATCTTGGCCTTGCCGGCATAATAGCCCGCAAAGGCCTTGAAACGGATGACGGCATCTTTCTGGTAGGCGACGAACTGGAACGGCCCTGTGCCCACCGGAATCTGGTCAAACTGTTCCTGTTTGCCCGCTTTGGTCAGAAAATCGGCATATTCTGCGGAATGGATTGTGGCAAAATCCATCGCCAGATTGGCCAGAATCGGCGCATTGGCCTCTTTAAGGGTGAATTTAACCGTCAGATCATCCACCTTCTCGATTTTGTCGAGCAGGGTGGGCATGTCCATATCAGAAAAATAGTCGAATTTGCCGCCGGAGACTTTGGCATAAGGGTGGTCGGGCAGCCACTGGCGGTTGAAGGAAAACAGCACATCATCGGCGTTCAAATCACGGGTCGGGGTGAAGCCCCCCACGCCGGAGTGAAATTTCACGCCCTTGCGCAGATGAAAGACAATGGTTTTGCCATCGGCTGAGACATCCCATTTTTCGGCAAGGTCGGGAATGACATTGGTCGAGCCGCGCTCGAACTGCACCAGCTGGCTGTATACCGGACGGGCGGCATCAAGGCTGGTGCCGGTGGTGTTCATGGCCGGAGTGAAGTTTTCCGGGCTGCCTTCCGAGCAATAGACCAATGTTTTGGCGCATATGGCGGTGGTGCTGAGCAGAACAGCGGCGGCGGCCACGCCGATCATCTTTTTCCAATGTGTATATCGCATCAATGCCCCCAAAAGAGAAAGTGTACCGGCCCGCCCGATTTGGGGCCGGGCCGTATGTCACTATCAAATTCTCTTTTTGTGTCCTTGGCAAACACAATTCCTGATCGGCAGGTCAGAATTATGTTTTGGAGCTGTCTCAGCCCTGCGCCGAGGTCTGGGCGGCGCGCAATGTATTGGCCATCAGCATGGCAATGGTCATCGGCCCGACGCCGCCGGGCACGGGTGTGATCGCGCCGGCATGTTCTCCGGCCTCGGCATAGTTCACATCGCCGACCAGTTTCGTTTTGCTGTCGTCAAGGGTGATTCGGTTGATGCCAACATCAATGACAATCGCGCCATTTTTCACCCAGTCGCCGCGCACCATTTCGGGGCGGCCAACGGCGGCCACCAGAATATCGGCCTGACGGCAGATGTCGGGCAGGTTTTTGGTGCGGGAATGGGCAATGGTGACGGTGCAATCGGCGGCCAGCAGCAGATTGGCCATCGGCTTGCCGACAATATTGGAGCGGCCCAGCACAACCGCATGAAGTCCGGCCAGATTCTGGCCCGCAACCTGCCGGATCAGCAGCATCGCGCCTGCGGGCGTGCAGGGTGCAAAGCCGCCCGGCAGGCCGGTGGCGATGCGCCCGGCATTGATGACATGAAACCCGTCCACATCCTTATCCGGATTGATGGTCTGGATCACCTTGGCCGAATCCATATGTTTGGGCAGGGGCAGCTGCACCAGAATGCCGTGGATTTTCGGGTCGGTGTTGAGGCTTTCCACCAGTTTGAGCAGGTCGGCTTCGCTGGTGGTGTCGGGCAGTTTATGCTCAACCGAGAGAAAGCCGCAGGTTTTGGCCATGCGGCCTTTGGCGGCGACATAGACCTTGCTGGCGGGGTCCTCGCCCACAATCACCACGGCAAGGCCCGGCTGAATGCCCTTTGTGTCCATCAGGGTCTGCGCATCCCGCCGCACTTGTTCTGTAAGCGCTGCGGCTGCGGCCTTTCCGTCGATCACGTGAGCATTCACCGGTTTTGTCCTTTTTTAAGAGAATACGACAGTTTTGCGGCCGTTCAGCAGCACCCGGCATTCGAGATGCATTTTCACGGCACGGGCCAGAACACGCGCCTCGATGTCGCGGCCAACGGCCACAAGGTCGTCGGCGGTCAGGGCATGAGACACGCGCTCGCTTTCCTGCTCAATGATCGGGCCTTCGTCAAGCTCTGCGGTGACATAATGTCCGGTGGCGCCGATCAGCTTCACGCCGCGCTCATGCGCCTGATGGTAGGGCTTGGCCCCTTTGAAGCTGGGCAGGAAGGAGTGGTGAATATTGATGACGCGCCCCGCCAGACGCTGGGACAGCTGATCCGACAGCACCTGCATGTAGCGGGCCAGCACAATCAGCTCCGCGCCGGTGTCCTCAACAATTTTCAGCTGTTGCTGTTCCTGCGCCAGCTTGTTGTTTTTGTCGACAGGAATGTAATGATAGGGAATGCCCTGCGATTCAACAAATTTGCGGCTGTCCTCATGGTTGGAAATGACGGCCACAACCTCGGCTTTCAGCCAGTTCATCCGCAGCTGATAGAGCAGATGTTGCAGGCAATGGTCGAATTTTGACACCATGATGATGATTTTCGGCAAAATACGGGCATTTGTCAGGCTCAACTCCAAGCCAAATGTGGCCTTGGCCGGGGCCAGCGCTTCGTGAATTTGCGCGGCATTGACCTGTCCGGGTGTTTCAAAGGCAATGCGCATGAAAAAATTATTGGTCGAGCGGTCCCAGTATTGCGCACTTTCGGCAATATTTGCACCAAGATCCGCCAGAATTGCCGTGACACTGGCCACAATGCGGGGTCTGTCCTGACAGGACAGGGTGAGAATATACTCCTGGCTCATAGTTTAACCTCAGTTAGGGTGCGCGTCTGGATAAGGGTTTGCACATGCAACAGGCCGGATGCTTGCAAAGCGCCAACGCACCTGCATGAAACAAACCGACATGCTTCGGGCGGAAATCTACCCGTTCCGACATGGTCGTGAAATTCTAAAAAAAGCCCGCATCAATCTGATAATGAGCGGGCCTCTCTGCCCTCACAAATGGAGGGGGGAATTGTCATTGCGGGAGGCCATCTCCTTAACGGATTGTCGTCTCGGCTGTGCCTTCCCGCAATGACACCCAGATGTTCAATACAGCGAGGCTTTATACAGCCACCACGCGGCCCTCTTTCACTGAAAGTGCGGCAGCATCGGCCAGCAGCAAGGCTTTCAGGCCGTCATTGCCCGAAGGGTTCATGTCGGTTTTGGCTTTGAGGGCGGCGATGAAGGCCGAAATCTCGTTGCGATAGGCGGCGGTGTAGCGGGTCATGAAGAAGTTCATAAGCGGCTCGCGGGTATAACCGGCGCCGGTCGCCACTTCCACAGTGGTTTCGCGCATGTTTTCCGCGCTCACCAGCCCTTTGGAGCCATGCACCTCAACGCGCTGGTCATAGCCATAGGTGGCGCGGCGCGAATTGTTGATCTGGCAGATTTTGCCGGATTTCGTGGTGAGAATCACGGCGGCGCTGTCAACATCCCCTGCCGTGCTAATCGCCGGGTCCACCAGAACCGAGGCGGTGGCGTACACGCTGACCGGCTCCTCGCCGAGAAGAAAGCGGGCCATGTCAAAGTCATGAATCATCATGTCGCGGAACAGGCCGCCCGAACGTTTGATATAGTCCAGCGGCGGCGGGCCGGGGTCACGCGAGGTGATGGACACCATTTCCACTGTGCCGACAGCACCGGCTTCAATCTGGCGGCGCACTTCCATGAAATTCGGGTCAAAGCGGCGGTTGAAGCCCACCATCAGCAGGGCCTTTTCCTTCGTGACCACATCAAGGCAGGCCTTGACGCGGGCAAGGTCGAGGTCGATCGGCTTTTCGCAGAAAATGGCTTTGCCGGCGCGTGCCGCCTGTTCGATCATGGTGGCGTGCAGGTCGGTCGGTGTGGTGATGAGCACGGCGTCAATGTCTTTGGCATTGATAATGGCCTCAACATCGCGCACCTCGGCGCCGGTGCTGGCGGCCAGAGCCTTGGCGGCCTCCGGAAAGGCGTCGCCAACGGCCACAAGCTGTGCGTCGCTGATGGAGGCAATGGCGGCGGCGTGAACCTTGCCGATACGGCCTGCACCCAAAAGGCCCATTCTGATTTTGGTCATGATCTGTCTCTGTTGCTCCGGCGATGTAAGGCTCGGCTGGAGTGGGGATAAAGGCTGCCTTCAGCCTGTGAAGGATTGGCGCAGCCTTCAGGCCTTGCCGCGTTTTCTCTGACGATATTGGTCGGCCACAACGGCGGCGACAATAATGCCACCTTTGATGATTTCCTGAAAATAGGCATCAATGCGCAAAAATGTGAAGCCTGAGGTCAGAATACCGAGAATAATCGTGCCGATCACTGTGCCGGTGATGCGGCCAACGCCCCCCGTGAGGGAGGTGCCGCCGATGACAGTGGCGGCAATCGCATCCAGCTCATAGCCGACCCCCATGCCGGACTGGCCCGAATCCTGGCGCGCGGCAGCGACAATGCCCGCCAGACCTGACAACAATCCGGCAATCGCATAGACCGTCACGAGATGACGCGACACATTGATGCCCGAGACGCGGGCAGCCTGCCGGTTGGCCCCGATGGCATAGGTAAACTTGCCATAGCGTGTATAGCTGAGTGCAATCTGAAAAATCAGGGCTACGGCAAGAAAAATCAGGGTGGGCGTGAGGCCCGAGCCGATAAAGTCGAAATTCGAGGTGAATTCGCTGATCGGCTGCCCCTTAGTGTACCATTTGGCGGCGCCGCGCGCCGAAACATAGGTGCCAAGCGTGGCAATGAAAGGCGGAATGCCGGTATAGGCGATCAGCGACCCATTGATCAGCCCCACCGCCAGCCCCACGGCCAGACCAATCAACACCGGCATGATCACCGGCAAATCCACAAGCGAGGGATAAATGACATGGGTGGCGCTGCTCGACTGGGCAAAACTGGCGGCAACCATCACGGTCACACCCACCACCGAGCCGGAGGAGAGGTCAATGCCGGAGGTGATGATCACCTGCGTCACGCCAATGGCGATGATGCCGATGACAGAAACCTGCAAAATGATGATTTGCAGGCGCTGAAAATTATACAAAAAGCTCTGTCCGATGAAAATCCAGCCCAGAACTTCAAAAATCAACGCGATTCCCACCATCACCATCAAAATGCTGGCTTCGGGGGGCAGCTTGCGGCGACCGCTGAAAGCCGGTGTGGGCGCTCTGCTGGGGTTGATCTGTACTGTCATTGTGTCCACTCTTGCGTCCTGTGCCACTTATAGGTTTGGCGTTGAATAATTTTGATTGCACAAAGGCTATTTTGCGGCCAGTTCCATGATTTTAATCTGATCCGCCTCGGCCCGGTCCAGAATGCCGGTGCATTTGCCCTCGTGCATGACCAGAATGCGGTCACTCATGCCCAATATTTCCGGCATTTCGGATGAAATCATAATCACGGCCACACCCTCGCCCGCCAGTTTGGAAATGAGGCGGTGGATTTCGGATTTTGCACCCACATCAATGCCGCGTGTCGGCTCGTCGAGAATGAGAATGCGCGGCTTGGTCAGCAGCCAGCGGCCAATCAGCACCTTTTGCTGGTTGCCGCCGGAGAGATTTTCGATCCGCTCATTGAGATCAGGCGTTTTCACCCGCAGCGCCGCGCTCATGGCTTCACAATCCGTGCTGAGCTGCGCCTGCTGCACCACGCCGCCCGCAACATATTTGCGGGTTAAAACGGCAGCCTGCATATTTTCCAGCACATTCAGAATGAGAAAACAGCCGGTTTCCTTGCGGTCTTCGGTGAGGAAGGCCATGCCCTGCTGCATGGCCTTGCGCGGGCTGTCAATGACCGTGTTCTGGCCCTCAATCGTGATGGTGCCGCTTGTAGCCGGCACAACGCCAAACAGCGCCTCCGCCACATTCGAGCGTCCCGAGCCCACCAATCCGGCAATGCCGAGAATTTCGCCCTTGCGCAGGTCGAAGGATACGTTTTCAAAGATGCCCCTGACGCTAAGGTTTTGCACCGACATCACCACATCGCCAATGGCGACGTCTTCCTTGGGGAACATCTGGGTGATTTCGCGCCCCACCATCATGCGGATGATGTCGTCGCGGGTGACATCGCCCGAGGCCTTGGTGGCAATATATTTGCCATCGCGGAACACCGAAACCTCATCGGCAATTTCGAACAATTCGTTCATTTTATGGGTGATATAGACAATGCCTTTGCCCTGTGCCCGCAAATCGCGGATGATGCGGAATAAATGCCCCACCTCGCGGTCTGTCAGGGCGGAGGTGGGCTCATCCATGATCAGCACGTCGGAATTGAACGAGACGGCTTTGGCAATTTCCACCATCTGCCGGTTGGCAATGCTCAGGTCGCGCACCTGTGCCTCCGGATCAATATCAATGCGCAGCGTATCGAACAGGCGCTGCGTCATGGCGTGCAATTTTGTGTGATCGACAAAGCCGAACCGGTTGAGCGGTTCGCGCCGGATCCAGATATTTTCAGCCACGGTCATATAGGGCATCAGGTTCAGTTCCTGATGGATCATGGCAATGCCGTTTTCCAGCGCGTCCAGCGGCGAGGTCAGGCGGATGTCAATGCCACGCAGGCGGAATTCACCCGCATCGGGCGTATAAACGCCGGCAATAATTTTCATCAGTGTGGATTTGCCCGCACCATTCTCCCCCATGAGCGCATGAACGGAGCCGGGCTTCAAACGAAAGGACACATCATCCAGCGCGACCACGCCGGGAAATGCTTTGCGCACATGGTCCACTTCCAGCAGATAGGGCGCATGCGGCACCGCACCGCTCGTCCGTACAGCTTTCATGGTTGTGGGGCTCAGCATGTCGTTCTCCAACTGACATCAACAGAATAAACCAGTTTCATCAAAATAAAACCAGCTTCAAAGGCGGATCACATCACAGTTTCACGCCTCGGGAACAAGCCGGGCACGCATGGCTGCGCGCCCGGCCCGAAAAACAGCCCGTGTGGCCCGGAGAGGCTCGGGGCTTAGTTCTTGGCGATATATTTGTCCATATTGGCAGGGGTGATCAGCTCGAACGGAACCCAGACCATCGAGTCCACCTTTTCGCCCTTGGAGAGCTTCACAGCCGCATCCACAGCGCCCTTGCCCTGTGCCGCAGCATTCTGGAACACGGTCACCTTCAGGCCACCGGCTTTCATGGCGGCCAGCGCGTCGGCTGTGCCGTCAATGCCGGAAACGATGACATTGTCCATCTTGGCGGCTTTGAGCGCCTTGATGGCGCCAATGGCCATTTCGTCATTATTGGCAATGACCGCAGCAGGCTTCAGGCCGGCGGTGATCCAGTTGGTCATCAGGTCGGCGGCCTCGGTGCGCGACCAGTTGGCAGTCTGTTCCTGCAGGATTTTCATGCCCGAGCAGTCAGCAGACTTGATGACATCATGAATGTCAGCCGTGCGCTGCACAGCCGCCTGGTTGGACAACTGGCCCATCATGACCAGAATGTCGCCCTTGCCGCCGAGCAGCTTGCAGACTTCCTTGGTTTCCATGGTGCCGGATTCAACCTCGTTGGAGCCCACGAAGGACACCTTGGCCGGCAGCTGCTTGTCGGATGGCATACGGTTGACATAAACCAGCGGAATGCCGGCTGCGACAGCCAGAGCGGTCATTTTCGGGGTGGCGGAGGTGTCCACCGGATTGACGATGATCGCGTCAACCTTGGCGGCGATGAAGTTCTGAATCTGGCTGAGCTGCTTGCCGACATCATCGCCAGCGTCCTCAACCTGCAGATCCACCTTGGCGTCCTTCGCATAGGAGATCATGCCGTTGCGCAGAACGGTGAGGAAGTTGTCGTCAAACTTGTCCATGGACACGCCGACTTTTTCAGCAAAGGCCGATGTTGACAAAAGTGTGGTGGCTGCAAGGGCGAATAAAATGCGTTTCATAATATGTCTCCTCCTGTGATGCCCGGTTGCATCTTATGTGATCCGGAAGGTCGTAGGCGACCCGGTTCCTGCCAGACATGTGCACCTTTCAGCCGCCTTAGGGCGGTCTCTGGGCCTGTATGCCGCAAGGTCTTCGGCATTCAATCATTCCTCCGTCAAAAATAGAACGAATGATATATATGCCTTGATGATGATACAAATATTCCAGTTCAGAGCCATCGTCAAGTGAATTCACTCCGGCTTTGGCACATTCATTCCAAAATTTATACTCACCGAAGCAATCATGGTCTTGATGGAAAATGATAGATTGAAATTTTTTATCCGCGTGCCGGTTCAGATGTTTTCGGCAATGCACAGCTCAAAGGGCAGAATAAACCGGATCTGCCCGTCGGATTTATGGCCCATGGCGCGCACCAGCGCTTCCACGGCCTTTTCGGCCAGCCGGGCCACGGGGGTGGCGATCACCAGATCAATAATGCCATCAATCAGCGCCGAGCGGGTTTCGGGGATCAGTTCGTTGCAGACGGCGACGATGTCCTGCCCGCGCCCCGATTCGCGCAGGGCTTCGATCACGCCTTCCATGCCGCCACCGGCAACATAGACCCCGACAAGGTCGGGGTGGCGGCGCAGCAGATCCTGCATACCCTCATAAGCAAACTGGGATTTTTCGAAACTGGACACCGGTTCAAGCAAGGTGAAATCCGGTGCCTTTTCACGGAAATAGGAACGGAAACTCATTTCGGCGGTTTCCTGCCCCAGATAGCGATGGCTGCCGATGAAAATGCCGATTTTGCCGGGTGTTCTGGCCAGACGGGAGATGCACCAGGCGGCGGTGCGTCCGGCTTTGCGATGGTCAATGCCGACAAAACCGGCGCGCTGTGCGGCGGTCAGGTCCGACAGCAGGCTTATGACCGGCTTGCCCGACTGGCTGATCTGGGCCACGCTTTCTGAAATGATCGGATGGTCAGCGGCCACCACGGCCAGAGCATCGACGCGGCGGCTGAGCGCGGTCAGGCGATCCGCCACATTTTGCGGTGAAATATCCTCCAGATATTCGATCATGGGGCGTCCGGTGATGAGCGAGGTGGCGCGGGTTGCCGCCGCCAGCTCCGCGCCAAGCCCGTCATAAAAATGCTCGCTGCGGCGCTGGATGAGAAAGCCCAGCGTGCGCGGCTCGGCGGTTTCATCCAGCCTTTGCCGGATCAGGCTGGTGGCGTGATAGCCGATGCTTTCCGCCGCCAGATATACGCGCTCGGCGGTTTCGCGGCTGACCGGCGCGCGTTTGTTGAGCACACGGTCCACCGTGGCAATGCCGACATCCGCCGCTTTGGCAACATCATTCAATGTGGGACGTTTCATGGGTACCTGTGAGAGGTTTTATCATTAAAGGATCGGGGCTATATGATATAAGATGGTAGTTTCTATCATGCTGGCGTTGAGAAGCCAAGCAAAGGCTGTTACACCGCATATGAAATTCTGGAATGAAATTTCCGGACAGCATGAGAGTTCAGGGAGGCGGTTATGACTGAGGCAGGTGCGCGGTCATCAGTGCAGCAGGAGGCGCAGTTGCGCCGTGATTACAGCCTTATCGGGCTGGATGCGAAACTCGCGGAGGAAAACGGCCTGGCCGCAGCGCAATGGTATGCCTGCCCGATTCCGCGTAAAGACTTGAAAGAGTTGATGAAACGATCCGATGGCCCTGCCATCCGCGATACGCTGATCTGGTTTGCCGCGCTTGGCCTGTTTGGGGCTCTGGCGGTTCACTTCTGGGGAAGCTGGCTCTGCGTGCCGTTTTTTTTCTGCTATGGCACGCTGTATGGCTCGGCCTCGGACAGTCGCTGGCATGAATGCAGCCATGGCACGGCGTTCAAAACCCGCTGGATGAATGATGCGGTCTATCATATTGCCTGTTTCATGATTTTGCGCGAGCCCACCATCTGGCGCTGGAGCCATACGCGCCACCACACCGATACGATCATCGTGGGGCGTGATCCGGAAATTGCGGTGCCGCGCCCGCCGGATCTTATCCGTCTGGTGCTGAATTTTTTTGCTATTCCCAATACAATTCATGGGCTTAAACATGTGTTCATCCATGCGGCGGGCCTGCTGACGGATGAGGAAAAAACCTTCGTTCCAGAGATGGAGCGCTGGAAGGTGGCGGGTATTGCGCGGCTGTATCTGCTGATTTTTGCGGGTGTCGGTGCTGCCTGTGTCTGGAGCGGTTCGATTTTGCCCGCCATGCTGATCGGCTTGCCCACGCTTTACGGGGCATGGTTCGGGCATTTCGTCGGGCTGACGCAGCATTCCGGTCTGGCGGAAGATGTGCTTGATCACCGCCTGAACAGCCGCACGGTTTATATGAATCCGATATTCCGCTTTTTATATTGGAATATGAATTATCATATTGAGCACCACATGTTTCCGATGGTGCCGTATCATGCCTTGCCAAGGCTGCATGAGGCGATTAAAGGCGATTGCCCGCCGCCCTATACCAGCTGCTGGGCGGCCTATCGGGAGATTTTACCTGCATTGTTCAAACAGGTGAAAAATCCGCGCTGGTATGTGGTGCGCAAGCTGCCGGATCATGCGACATCTGTGCCCTATAATCATGGCACGCAGATTGTGGCTGCCGAATAGATAAGCAAGATGCGCGATCAACAGCGCATATGGAGGAGATGTTGATGAGCACTCAATGGATTGATGCCTGCGCCGCTGATGATATTGATCAGGATGACGTGACCCGTTTTGACCATGCCGGCGAGACCTATGCGATTTATCGCACCGAGGATGACGCTTATTATGCCACAGCTGGTCTGTGCACTCATGAGAAAATTCACCTCGCCGATGGGCTGGTGATGGGCAATATTATCGAATGTCCCAAGCATAATGGCCGCTTTGATCTGCGCACCGGCGAGGCCAAAGGCGCGCCGGTCTGCATCAATCTCAAGACCTATCCGGTTCGGGTAGAAAATGGCCGCGTGCTGATTCAGATCTGAGGCCAGTCATGAGCATGGTGATTGTAGGGGCGGGTGAGGCCGGTGTGGCGGCAGCCCTTCGGCTGCGCGAAGCCGGATATACTGGCGCGCTTGACGTGTTTGGCGCTGAACATCATCGCCCCTATGAGCGCCCGCCTTTGTCCAAGGCCGTTCTTCTTGAGCAGAATGATGCGAGTCTGCCACTGATTGCAGCAGCCGAGCGCTTCGAGGCTCTGAATATCACCTATCATCCGGGGGTGCAGGTGGACCAGATCGACCCCGCGCGACGATCTGTGCGGGCGGGCGGCGTTGACTTTGCCTATGACGCTTTGCTGCTGGCCACGGGGGCGCAGCCGCGCCGCCTGAGCCTGCCGGGGCATGAACATGTGCATTATCTGCGCCGGTTTGAGGATGCGCTCGCCCTGCGGCAGAATATGCAGCCCGGCGCCCGTATCCTCATCATCGGCGGCGGATTTATCGGGCTGGAATGTGCCGCCAGCGCCCGCGCTCTGGGCTGCGAGGTCAGCCTTGTCGAGGCCGCGCCGCGGATTCTGATGCGCGGCGTGCCGGAACATCTGGCGCAGTTTATCGAGGCGCGCCACCGCGCTGAGGGCGTGCACTTTTATATAGGCACTGCGCTGGAGCGGATTGAAACATCCGCCGACGGGCTGGCTCTGATTCTGGCTGATGGCACACTGATTGCGGCGGATTTGATTGTGGCGGGGATCGGCGCTGTGCCCGAAACAGCGCTGGCGCAGGCCGCCGGTCTGCGGTGCCAGAATGGCATAGTCGTGGATGCACAGTTGCGCACCTCCGACCCCGCCATTTTTGCCGCCGGTGATTGCTGTGCCTTTCCGCACCCGCTGTATGACAACCGCATGATCCGGCTGGAGGCCTGGCGCAATGCGCAGGATCAGGGGCGTTTTGTGGCGAATGCCATGTTGGGCGAAATGGCTGATTTTGCGGCAGTGCCCTGGTTCTGGTCGGATCAATATAACCTGCATTTGCAGATTGCCGGTCTGGCCGAGGGCGCAACTCAGGCTGTCACGCGTGATCTGGGCGAGGATGCCCGCATGATGTTTCATCTGAGCGCAGAGGGACGATTGCTGTCCGCCGCCGGTGTCGGGCCTATTGGCAAAATCGCCAAGGATATCCGTCTGGCCGAGATGATGATTGCGCACCGCGCCGCGCCCGCCGCCGCCGCTTTGGCGGATCCGGCGGTGAAATTGAAGGGCCTGCTTTAGGTGATTGTTCAATTTCTACTAAAACAATGGACTAACTTCTTTTTCAGGGGTGGAAATCTGGTTTCTTTTCGGGCATAAAGGCCGCTGACTGAAATTGAGGACTTGGCCTGACATGACGGAAACTGCCCCTGTTGCTGAAAAGAAATCCTCCGCCTTTAATGAGGAGCGGGTGCTGGATGTTCACCATTGGACAGACCGGCTGTTCAGCTTCAAAACCACGCGTGACCCCGCCTTCCGCTTCATCAATGGCCAGTTTGCCATGATCGGCCTGACTGTGGATGGCCGCCCGCTGCTGCGCGCCTATTCCATGGCCAGCGCCAATTATGAAGAAAATCTCGAATTTTATTCGATAAAAGTGCAGAATGGCCCGCTGACCTCGCGTTTGCAGCATATTCAGGTGGGGGATACAGTGCTGGTGGGGCGCAAGCCGACAGGCACGCTGATTCAGTCCAATCTGCTGCCCGGCAAGCGGCTCTATCTTTTGTCCACCGGCACAGGGCTGGCGCCTTTCGCCTCCATTGTCAAAGACCCCGATATTTATGAGCTTTATGAGACAATCATTCTGGTGCATGGCTGCCGCAACGTCAATGAGCTGGCCTATGGCCAAAAAATTGTTGCAGATATGAAAAATCACGAATTTCTGGGCGAATATGCGCAGGCGCAGCTGCTGTATTACCCCACGGTTACGCGCGAGCCCTTTCACTATCAGGGCCGCGTCACGGATCTGATTGAAAATGGCAAGCTCTTTGCCGATCTTGGCCTGCCGGAGCTGGATTTTGACAAAGACCGCATCATGCTCTGCGGCAGCCCGGCGCTGCTCAGCGATATGCGCAAAATGCTGGATGAGCGGGATTTTCTGGAGGGCAGCACCTCCGAGCCCGGCCATTATGTGATTGAACGGGCTTTCGTCGAGAAATAAGGTCTGGCTTTAGCTGTCCGGGCGCTGCGCTACAGCGACCAGCCCAGTTTTTCGGCGATCACACCCACCACGCCCTTGCGGAAGGCCAGCACGCAGATCACGAAAATCACGCCCTGAATGATGGACACCCAGTCTCCCACCTCGGCGAAGTAATTTTCGGTGGCGACGATGACAAATGCGCCCACCACCGGCCCGAACAATGTGCCCATGCCACCCAGCAAGGTCATCAGCACCACCTCGCCGGAGGCGGCAAAATGCACATCGGTGAGCGAGGCAAGCTGAAACACAATGTCCTTGGTGGCGCCCGCCAGCCCGGCCAGCGCCGCTGAAAGCACAAAAGCCATGATCTTATACTGATCCACCTTATAACCCAGCGATATGGCGCGGCGCTCATTCTCACGTATGGCCTTCAGCACCTCGCCGAAGGGTGAATTGATGATGCGGCGGATGAACAGAAACGCGCCCAGAAAAATCGCCAGCACAAAGATATAGAGATTCATTTCATTGGTGAGGTCAAAAAACCCTAAAAATTTGCCGCGCGGCACCGCCTGAATTCCGTCCTCGCCATGGGTGAAGGGCAGTTCCAGTGCCAGAAAATACACCATCTGGGCAAAGGCGAGGGTGGTCATGGAAAAATAAATGCCCTGACGGCGAATGGCCAGAAGGCCCACACCAAGGCCGAGCAGGGTGGCGCTGGCCGTGCCTGCCAGAATGGCCAGTTCGGGTGGCAGCCCCCAGACCTTGGCGGCATGGGCGCTGACATAACCCGCTGAGCCTAAAAACATGGCATGGCCAAAGGACAGCAGGCCGACATAGCCCACCAGCAGGTTGAAGGCGCAGGCAAACAGCGCAAAACACAGCGCTTTCATTACAAAAACCGGATAGGCCACCAGCGGCGCGGCGCAGAGCAGCACGGTCATCAGGACAAATGCGGTGAATTCCTGCCGTGCGGCGCGGGCATTATTGTCGTTGGGTGAACGATTCGGGACAGTGCTGTGCGGATGGGTCACGTCAGGCGCTCCGGCCAAAAAGCCCTGAGGGGCGGATCAGAAGAACAATGGCCATGACAACAAACACAATCGTGTTGGAGGCCTCGGGATAGAAAACCTTGGTCAAGCCCTCGACAATGCCAAGGGCAAAGCCGGTCACAATCGAGCCCATGATCGAACCCATGCCGCCGATCACCACGACAGCAAAGACCACGATAATCAGCTCCGCGCCCATTTGCGGGCTGACATTGTAAATCGGTGCGGCCATGACACCGGCAAAGGCGGCCAGCGCCACGCCAAAGCCATAGGTCAGGGTGATCATGCGCGGCACATTGATGCCAAAGGCCTGCACCATGGTCGGGTTTTCGGTGGCGGCGCGCAGATAAGCGCCCAGCTTGGTGCGTTCAATCGCATACCATGTCGCCAGGCAGATGGTCAGCGAGGCCAGAATCACCCAGGCGCGGTAATTGGGCAGAATCATAAAGCCGAGATTGCGCGCGCCGGTCAGTTGCGCGGGAATAGGATAGGGCAGGCCGGACGCGCCATAATGCTGGCGAAACAGCCCCTGAATGATCAGCGCCAGCCCGAAGGTCAGCAGCAGGCCATAAATGGGGTCAAGCGCGGCAAGGCGTTGCAGCAAAAAGCGTTGCATAATCATGCCAAAGACGCCGACAGCCAGCGGCGAGAGCACAAGCGCCCACCAATAATTCAGACCGGCATATTGCAGCAAAAAATAGGAGCAGAACGCCCCCATCATATAAAAGGCACCATGGGCAAAGTTGACGATGTTCAACATGCCAAAAATAACCGCCAGACCAAGGCTGAGCAACGCATAGAACGAGCCGTTGATCAGCCCGATCAGCAGTTGCCCGAACAGGGCCTGCGATGAAATTCCGATGAGGTGCAGCATGGTGCGCTCTTGAAAGGCGCCTCTGCACGCAATGCAGAGGCAGGGTTGAAATGCTCAAAGACGACTATATGGAGAACCTATTCTCTCTCCCGCGTGCGGGGGAGGGGGAGGCGTCATTTCGGGGCGGCGAAGCCGATGAAGCAATCCGGTTAGATGGCTTCGCTCTGTTCGCAATGACGATAGATTTTGAGCCTACCCCCCCCCTCATCCTTCGAGAGCCTCAGCATGAGGGCAAAGGAGCCTCAGCATGAGAGAGGGATCGTGCTCAAAATCTTATTTCTTCACGAGCGGGCAATCCGATTTGTCGAGCGGACGGAACGCCTGTTCTGCCGGAATGGTGGCCAGCAGCTTATAGACATCCCATTCGCCTTTGGATTCGGACGGCTTTTTCACCTGCATCAGATAGGCCGGATGCATTTTGCGGCCATCGGCACGAATGGTGCCCTTGCCAAACAGCGGGTCATCGGTAGGCATCTCTTTCATTTTGGCGACGATTTTGGCGCCGTCATGCGCATTGCCGCCCATGGCCTCCAGCGCTTTGAGATAGTGCAATGTGCCTGCATAGACACCGGCCTGTGTCATGGCGGGCATGGAATGGCCCTTCGAGCGCGCCTGATATTTCATTGACCAGGCACGGGTGCTGTCATTCATGTCCCAATAGAAGGAATTGGTGAAGGTCAGGCCCTGGGCCACATCAAGGCCCAGAGCATGCACATCGGTGATGAACAGCAGTAGGGCGGCAAGCTGCTGGCCACCGTCGGTCAGGCCGAATTCATGCGCCTGCTTGATGGAATTGGCCGTATCCGCACCGGCATTGGCAAGGCCGACCACCTTGGCCTTTGAGGCCTGCGCCTGCAACAGGAAGGAGGAAAAATCCGAATTGTTGAGTGGATGGCGCACACTGCCCAAAATTTTCCCATTATTGGCCGTAACCACAGCCGAGGTGTCGCTTTCCAGCGTTTTGCCGAAGGCATAATCGGCAGTCACAAAAAACCAGCTGTCGCCGCCCGCCTTGGTGATGGCCCCGCCGGTGCCGGTGGCCAGCTCATAGGTGTCATAGGTCCAGTGGATGGTGTTGGGCGTGCATTGTTTGTTGGTCAGTTCGGAGGTCGCGGCCCCCGATGAGATGAAAATGCCGTTTTTGTCCTTCACAACCTGGCTCACCGCCAGCGCAACGCCGGAATTGGGCGTGTCGATCACCATGTCCACATGGTCGACATCATACCACTGGCGGGTGATGCTGGCCCCGACATCCGGCTTGTTCTGATGGTCGGCGCTGATGACGTCGATGGTCCAGCCCTTGTCTTTCAGGCCGGAATCCTCAATCGCCATTTGCGTGGCCAGAACGGCATTCGGCCCGCCAATATCGGCATAAAGGCTCGACATATCGGTCAGCACACCGATTTTGACCACTTTATCATCGGCCATGGCGGCAGACTGCACCAGAGCCAGAGCGCTGGACAGCGCCAGAATTTGCATCAGTTTCATTCTTTTCTCCCTGTTAAACACCCAGATAAGTATGGAGCTTGTCCATATTGGCGTCCAGTTCTGCGCTGGAAAATGTATCGATGATCTGGCCGTGATCCATCACATAAAACCGGTCAGCAATGGTCGCGGCAAAGCGGAAATTCTGTTCCACCAGCAGAATGGTAAAGCCGGCCTGTTTCAGCGTGCGGATGGTTTTGCCGATCTGTTCGATAATGACCGGCGCCAGCCCCTCGGTGGGTTCGTCCAGCAGCAGCAACCGCGATCCCGTGCGCAGGATGCGGGCAATGGCCAGCATCTGCTGCTCGCCGCCGGACAATTTGGTGCCCTGACTGTTCAGCCGCTCTTTTAAATTGGGAAACAGCGTGAAAATATCGGCGATGGAGAGGCCACCGGCTTTTATTTGTGGCGGCAGCAGCAAGTTTTCTTCCACCGAAAGGCTGGAGAAAATCGCCCGCTCCTCCGGACACAGCGCAATGCCGGCACAGGCTATTTTGTCCGATGAGGCCGAAATCCAGTTTTTATCATTGAACAGCACCTTGCCGGTGCGTTTTTTGACAATGCCCATGATGGCTTTGAGTGTGGTGGTTTTGCCTGCGCCATTGCGGCCCAGCAGGGTGACCACTTCGCCCTCGTGAATATCAAAATTCACACCATGCAGAATATGGGATTCGCCATACCATGCCTGTAAATCGCGAACCGAGAGCAGCGAACTGTTCGTCACATCACGCATGATCGGCTCCCAGATAGGCCTGCCGCACCTCGGGATTGGCGGAAACCGTGGCATAATCGCCCTCGGCCAGCACCTGCCCGCGTGTGAGCACCGTGATCGTGTCGGAAAGGTCGGCCACCACGCTTAAATTATGCTCCACCATCAGAATGGTGCGGTTTTTGCCCGCCCGCCGGATGAGCGCGGCGGTGCGGTCAATATCCTCATGGCCCATGCCCGCCAGCGGCTCGTCCAGCAGCATCATTTCCGGATCCAGCGCCAGTGTGGTGGCAATTTCCAGCGCGCGCTTGCGCCCGTAGGACATTTCCACCGCGCGCGTCCAGGCATATTCACTCAGGCCCACATCCTCAAGCAGCTGCAGCGCCTGTTCATTAAGCTGGTTGAGCACCGTTTTCGAGCGCCAGAAGTCGAAAGAATTGCCGCGCTTGCGCTGTAGGGCCAGACGAACATTTTCAACGCAGGTCAGATGCGGAAATACCGCCGAAATCTGGAACGAGCGCACCATGCCGCGCCGGGCAATATCGGCAGGCTTGAGGGTGGTGATGTCCTCACCCTTATAAAATATATGGCCGGAGGTGGGGGTGAGAAATTTGGTCAGCAGATTGAAGCAGGTGGTTTTGCCTGCGCCATTCGGGCCGATCAGCGCATGGATCGTGCCCTGCCTGACCTGTAAATTGACATGATCCACCGCCATAAAACCGGCGAAGCGGATGGTCATGCCTCTGGTTTCGAGAATAATCCCACTGTCCACGCGCGCCCCTCGTCACTGGCCTGTTCATGCCTTTGTTATTTCGTCTTTTACTCCGTCATGACCTGTGTGGATCAGGGTGGAATGCGAAATATTGTATACAATGTAGACAGGTTCAGGCGGGGCGTGCAAGGGGTTAAATTGTTCAAATGCGGCTATTCCACATGGTGGTAAGGCCCATGTGCGCAAGTGCCTATGTGATCGCGGCGGGAATCACCTGTGTCAGGCTGCCTGTGGTGGGAAAAAGCGGGATGAGACAGGCTTGCAGCGCGTGGTAAATGTCTGGCCGGCCGGTGAAGAATTTATGGATCGGCTGCAACTGGCTGTCGAGCTGCGGGTGCCAGCTTTTATGTGTTTGTTCAATGAGATGGCTGTTCGTCCAGTTCCAGATTTTCTGATACCAGAGTTCATAATGCGGGTCTGGTGCCAGCTCGGCCAGAAAGGCGGCGGCGCCAATACCCTCGCAGGCGGGCCACCACAAGCGGTCGGCAATGAGCGGTGTGCCGTCCCAGTTGACCGTGTAATAAAAACCGCCCTTTTCTTTGTCCCAGCCGTCGATAGTGGCCTGATGAAACAACGCCTTGGCGCAGTCCACCATCCAGCCGTGTGTTTTGCCGCTTAAACACCAGAGTTGCAGCAGCAACCGCGTCCATTCCAGCCAGTGGCCCGGCGTGCTGCCGGAGGGGCGAAACACCTGCGAGCCGATATACTCATTGTTCATTGTCCAGTCGCTATGGAAATGTTCGGGCAGCCGCCAGCCATTATGTGCCGTGATGCGGTGAATCAGGGCCTCAGCAATGCTGATCGCCATATCAAGATAGATGTGTTCATGCGTGGCCTCGAAAGCCGCCATCAAGGCTTCGGTGAGGTGCATATTGGAATTCTGGCCGCGATAATCGGTGATTTTTGACCAGTCAGCGGCATATTCCTCTGAAGTGAGGCCGTGCTGTTTTTCCCAGAATTGTGTCAGCAGCACCTCGGTGACATCGGCAATCAGCCTGTCCGCCTGCGGATGACCGACAATTTTGGCGCTGGAGCCTGCCAGCAGCACAAAGGCATGGCCATAGGCCTGTTTGCTCGAATCGGGCACATCCGCATCGCCCACACCCCAGAAATAGCCGCCGTTTTTGGTGTCGCGGTGGCCGTTCCACAGGTAATTCATGCCATGATCGACAAGATTGGCGGCGCCCGGCCGCCCCAGCAACTGGCCAATGGCAAAGCAATGCACCATGCGCCCGGTGCTGTGCAGCGCGCGCACGCTGGGGCCGGGCAAAGGCTGGCCATGCTCATCCAAATCATTAAAGCCACCTTTGGGATTGGGCGCGGTGAACTGGAAAAAATCAAACTGGTGTTCGGCCTGAGTGAACAGCCAGCGGCGATGAAATTCGGATGAGCGCCAGAGGGTATGCGTGGGCATGGGACGTTTCCTTGTTGTTTTATTTGATAAATCAGGCTTTGGCTTCACTTAAATCACATTGATTTCATGCAGGGGCTTGTTGTCGACAATGCGCTGATAGGACAAAGGCGACAGGTCCAGCGTCTTATAATGCCCGTGCAGCAGCAATTCCGCCATGCCGCGGCCAATGCCGGGGGCATGTTGCAGCCCGTGGCCACTGAACCCGCAGGCCAGATAGAGATTGTCAAAAGCCGGATGTTGCCCCACCAAACCATTATGATCAACAGGGTTGACCTCATAATATCCGGCCCATGCGTTGGTTTGTTTGATGTTTTCAAAGGCCGGCACCCGCTCGGCAAGGGCTGGCCAGATGATCTCCTCAAACAGGTGATGATCCACCTCAAGGGGCAGGTCGTCAGGGTCTGGCTCTCCGGCTTTGGGAGTGGTGGCGGCAATGTAGAACGCCCCTTCGGGCCGCACCCATACGCCGCCGGGGTCGCAGAGCAGCGGAAAATTGGGCAGCGGCGTCTTGCAGGAAAACACAAACACACTGCGTTTGCGCGCTCTGACCGGCACATCTATGCCCAGCATCTCGCCGGTTTTGCCCGACCATGGCCCGCAGGCATTGACCAGCAGGTCGCAGGCGATGGTTTCTCCGGAGCGGGTTTTGACCGCAGTCACTTTGCCCTTATGCGTGGTGAAGCCAACCGCTTCCTCGGTGCGATATTCTGCCCCCTGTGCGCGGGCTTTTTTGCGCAGGCCCTGCAACAGGCCATAGCCGTCAAACCAGCCTTCTTTCGCCAGCCCCAATGTGCCCGCGGCAATGTCCTGCGTATTGAGCCAGTCAAAGCGGGCTTTGAGCGCTTCCGTCTCCAGAAAGGCAATCGGTGCCTGTTCTTGGGTTTGAATGGCATGAATCTGGCGCAGCTGATCCACCCCCGCCGCGCTGGCCAGAACCAGATAGCCGCCCTCATGCAGGCTCAGGGCCGGGCGCTCCTCGCCCACTTTAAGATTTTCCGCCGCATTCTGGATAAAATCAAAGCCAAAGCGCGAAAGGGCAATGTTCAGCGGCGTGGAAAATTGCTGGCGGATGGAACTGGCCGACAAAGCCGATGACGCCTGTTTATAACTGGGGTCGCGCTCCAGCACGATGACCTTGCCGGTAAAGGCGGGGTCGCGCGTCAGAAAATAGGCCGTTGCTGAGCCCATAGCTCCGCCGCCAAGAATCACAATCGTTTGGCTCATAATTTCGCACTCATGTCAGGTTCGGCCTGATTTCAAATATGTTGAACAGATGGTCAGTTTAACGGGCGGCGTGCGGCAGGGAAAGCCTTTGCAACAGCTTTCCGCTTCGGATTTTTCGGCGGCAGCCATGCCGGGAATGCAATTCGGTTACAGAAGGTGCAATCCATGCAGACCATCATAGACCAGCTTGATGGACACGATGAACAATGCCGTCTGAACCAGAATGAAAAAGGGCCGCTCCGGAATGATTTTAACCGCCCGCACACCGGACAATGTGGCTAAAACGGCAATGGGCATCAGGGTGGCGGCGATTTTCAGATTGCCGAAGGTCAATGTGCCCAGCGCCCAATAGGGAATGAGCTTCACCGCATTGATGGCGGCAAACATGATAGTTGTTGTGCCCGCATAAACCATTTTTTCAAGGCGCTGCGGCAAAACATAAATCTGATAGGGCGGCGCACCGGAATGGGAGACAAAGCTGGTAAAGCCGCTGATTGTGCCCCAGAACAGCCCGGAGGCCAGATTCGGCTGTTTGGCTTTCAGTTCGTGATTGCGGCGCAGAAAATTATTGGCACAAAACGCAATGCCAATGCAGCCCACCAGCAGCGTCACAGCTTCCTCAGGCACGATGGAGGAGGTGGCCCAGCCTATGAATACGCCCAAAATGCCGGCCGGAATCAGCAGCAGCAGATTGTTTCGGTCAAATTGGTGGCGATAGGCATAAAGTCCGAACATATCCGTGATGACATAAATCGGCAGGAGCAGGGCGGCAGACTCCACCGGCGAAATCACCAGCGAGAGCAGCGGCACGCCCAGCATCCCCACAACCGGCAAGCCCCCCTTGGAAAGCCCGACTAGAATGGCCGCAGGTATGGCGGCGGCAAGAAAATAAAAGCTCATGACATGCATGGAATGAAAACCTGTGCGGCAAAACAGCCATCATAATGAGGCTGCTGGTGAATCAGCGCAAGCGCATCCTGACTTCGAACCCCGAATAAATCATGAACTGCACGATAGTTCTGTTTCATTGATAAAATATCTTCTAAACTTGTTTCAGATTACGGGCTAACTAAGCCCCGCGGCAGGTGACCACAGATGAGCGGAACAGAAAATGAGGCTGAAATGCCGCGCAGCGACAATGTGCAGGCGTTGTCGCGCGCCCTGAGCATTCTGAAATGTCTGGCTGAAACGGAGGACGGCGCCAAGCTGACCGAAATTGCCCGTGCCGTTCACCTGCCGCCCTCCACCACACATCGGTTGCTGACCACATTGCAGCGCGACCGGTTCGTGATGTTTGATGTGGAAAATGCGCATTGGTATGTGGGTGTGCAGAGTTTCGTCGTGGGCAATGCGTTCCGGCATGGGCGCGAGGATCTTGTGCGACTGGCGCGGCCATTTTTGCGCCGTCTTGTCGAGCAGACCGGTGAAACCGCCAATCTGGCCATAGAGGATGATGGCATGGTGGTGTATCTGGCACAGATGGAAAGCCGCCAGACCATGCGCGCCATCGCCAAAACCGGGGGGCGCGCCTATATGCACAGTTCGGCGCTGGGCAAAGTGTTGCTGGCGGGGCGTGCGCGCGAGGACATCGAGCCTCTGCTCGCTATGCGGGGATTGCCGCAATTCACCGAATATTCAATCTGCACCATGTCTGACCTCTGGACGGCTCTGCTGCAGGTGCGCAGTCAGGGCTTCGGGGTGGATGATCAGGAATATGCGCTTGGGCTGCGATGCGTCGGCGCGCCGATTTACAACCATGAGGGGCAGACAGTGGCGGCTGTCTCCGTGTCTGGCCCCACGGTTCGGGTTGTGCAGGAGCGTATTGCCGAGCTTGGCGCAGTTTTGCGCCGCGCGGCACAGGCGATGAGCGCCGAGCTGGGTGGAAAAATGCCCGAGCGCTGAATATCGCCTAATTCAACAGAAACGGAAACTCTAACACCATGCGAATATCTCCCGAGGCTGCCTGCGTGCGCGAATAGGAAAATTGCCCGGGGCGAAAAAATCGATCGGCATATTCAGCCATATCATCCCGTTGCGCGGCTGAGGGAGGGGCGGCGGCCTGAATCGAGACAGCCGTGCGGCCCAAATCCTGTTCCAGACGGATGCGGATATGCGCTTTGGATTTGGCGTCCCGTGCCATGATGTTCAACATTTCCGCCATTATGATCATCGTATCGATGGGATCAGCCGTGCATAGAATGTCGGAGTTATAATCGTCAAAGCAGCAGCTTTGCAGTTTGCGCTCGAAAATGGGCATTGAGGCGCGAATGGAATTGCTGATCAGGTCGGCCACATAAAGAATGCTGCGGTTGCGGCTGCGCCGTTCCTGCGGAATGATGTTGAGACGGGTGTTCAGCTCGTAATGAAGCGTGGTGACTTCCGAGCGCAGCTGTTCCAGTTCCTGGCTTGTCAAAATCAGCGCAGGCGGTTCGTCCTGCGGGGCTGAGGACTGTGAGAGGGAAGCCGTCAACGGCTTGTTCTGTGGTGGCATGCGTGTGTCTGATGGTGATGCAGCGGCAAATCTGGAATTATATCCATGTGCTCCTGATGATCCGGGCCTGCGCGCGTTTGAGATCAGACAGGGCCGCCGCTGGCGGAACAGGCCATTGCCATTCAGGGCCTGTTCAATGGCCTGCGACAGGGTGGCTACAGACAATTCGCCTTTTCCCAGAAAATAATCCGCGCCGGAAATAATGCTCTCGTCCACAAAAAGATCATTGGTCATGTGGCTGAGAATGATCACCGGCAAATTGTCCTGAAAATGGGAAATCTCGTTGATCACGGACAAATAAGAGCGTGTGCGCAGACTTATATCCACAATGCAAAGATCAAAATGCCGATAGTCAAATTTTTTCCGCGCGTCATGGATCGAACGGCAGCGATGAATCATAATATCCATGTCATCAATGGCATGTGCATAATAAGCCAGCTGTCTGGCGTCGATATCATCGGCTTCAATATGCAAAACATGCAAAAGATGATTTGAAAATTCGGCAGTTTTATCACCGGATTGTAGAGTTTTAATGTGCATAATAGGGCTTTCAAAAAATTTCAGTCACCAATTTATATCTGTAAGACGAGAGCAGAATTTAATCTTTGACTTTTCGCATAAGCTGAAGGGTTGAAAAATTGTTTCCAACGTTTAAATCGTCTTACATTAGAGAATATGCATTTCTTACCATAAGTAAGCTCTAAATTATTAATTAAAATTGCCTTGAAACTTACCTCATTTTAGCAAATCCAAACTTATCCACAGGCATGGCGGGTCCGGTCGCTTTTTGACATTTTTTTGAATTAAAGATTGACAGTTATGGGGTGAGTTTGTAGAGAAGAGCCACGAGAGGCGACGCCGCTGAGCGATACAGCGGTCGGCGCGGTTTTGCTCCTCCGGACCTTAGCGGGTCTGT
>Ga0007834_1000100_pt1 | contig 32076 bp, 43 predicted proteins | sample CryBogCBE06Nov07_FD_71233 | JGI IMG/M metagenome (GOLD analysis project Ga0007834, IMG submission 71233) | Freshwater microbial communities from Crystal Bog, Wisconsin, USA - CBE06Nov07 | ecosystem: Environmental > Aquatic > Freshwater > Lake | place: Crystal Bog, Wisconsin, USA | collected...
TTCTCCTACGACTCCCAATCCATTTCCAGGAAATGGTAGTTCAGTTGGATGTCAACCACCTCCTAGCTGGGTACGATAACTCAAAAGAAACTCCGGATATCAAAGTCCGGAGTTTTTTATTGACTGATAGCTAGTGAATATAGAATAATTGAAGATAGACTCAGAGGTAATTATGATCAAAGTATCAGAACTTTTTGGACCAACTCATCAAGGTGAAGGTTATTGGTTAGGACAACCCAGTATTTTTTTGAGAACATTTGGATGTAATTTTTCATGCGGTGGCTTTGGTATGCCAGCGGGTCAAAAAAGCATAGAACGAGATCAAATTGATCCTTCTAAATATGAAAAATTTGAAGATTTACCATTGGTAAGAACTGGGTGTGATAGCTACCCATCTTGGGATCCAAAATTTAAACATTTGTCACCAATGTTATCTGAAGAACAAATTGCACAGGATATACGAGCATTATTGCCTAATGGATCTTTTCTAATAGATGATGTTAGAAATGTTCACTTAGTAATAACAGGTGGGGAACCATTATTAAGTTGGCAACGTTCTTACCCAGCTCTTCTAGATCTACTGCCTGAATTAACAAATCTTACTTTTGAAACTAATGGCACTCAACCACTTAGCAAAGCGTTGATTGAATATTTTAACCGACGTAATGAAACACGCGCCGCGTGGGAAGCAAATTGGGAAAATTCAAATATTAGTATAGAAGAATTAATGGCTGCTCCAGAACCACCTCGTTCAATTACTGTGACATTTTCAGTTAGTCCCAAGTTGTCTGCTAGTGGAGAATTGTGGAGTCAAGCTATTAGGCCCGAAGTGATGCGTAGCTTTGAACAGGTTAATGACCGAATTATGTATTTGAAATTTGTTGTTGCTGGTGAAGAACATATTCCCGAAGTAGAACAAGCCGTCAAAGAACTGGGAGTAGAACAGGTATTTCTAATGCCAGTCGGCGGATGCTTTGAAGAATATATGCATTATCAAGAGATAGTTTATGATATGTGCCTTAAATATGGATACAGAATGAGTCCTAGATATCATGTCAATGTCAAAGGGAATGCTTGGGGAGTTTAAAATGACAAAAAAGAACACAATAATACCATTTTTTCTACACCCGGCTAGTTGGGGGCTCAAAGGTAAGACTAGACTCAGAGCACAGGCCGAATATGAGTATTCTGGGTATGATCTAGATATTAGACTGGCTGCATTAGAAGCTGAAAATGATATTGAATACCAATTAAAGAAACTCGACATACAACGACAATATGATCACATCAGTCAGTATGATTGTGAACTACAAAAAAATGAGCTAATTGCCGAAAACAAAACTGAACTAGCCCGCTTAAATGCAGAAACAGAGTTCAAGCATAACAATATTTCTGAATATGATTATCGACTAGCCAAACTATCTGGTGAAACAGATAGTGTTGAATGGCAATTGGCCAAACTGGAATTGGATCTGGAATTCAAGTTGATTACAGATTATGAAGCAGAAAAACAGTCAGCTGAGCTTCGACAAGAACCCTGGGTTTCTATGCCCAAAATAAATTGGGATCCGGTTGATGATAAAAAGAACTTTTTTGAGCTAGACTACAATGATTATTTCTTGGAATTCTTGAAAGCAAATGGCTACAATGGAACTGAAGAAGAAGTGATAAATCATTGGTTAAATGATATTTGTCGATTGGTTTCTAATGAATTAAACATTCCGGAAAACACGTTTGTGGCAAATGGACAAAGTCAAAGAATCTCAGGTGATTTAACCGAATATTTTTGAAAGTAATGTGAATGAGATATATCCTAATAGATCAACAAAATCTATTCATGCGAATCAGACATGGTATTCGAGCACCTGATCAAGATTCAGCTTCTGGAATGGCACTACATATAATATTTCAGAGTATTAAAAAAGTATGGGACCAGTTTGATGCAGATACCAAACACTTAGTTTTTATGTTGGAAGGACGTTCTTGGAGAAAAAACATCTATGCTCCTTATAAGGCAAATCGAAAAGCTGTTGCTGCACAACGAACTCAGCGTGAAATAGAAGACGATACCGCTTTTTTTGAAACAATGAATGAATTTGTTAAATTTTTGCGAACAAAAACCAATTGTACAGTTCTTCAAAATCCGGAAGCAGAAGCAGACGATCTCATTGCACGCTGGATACAGCTACATCCTGAAGACAATCACGTTATTATTTCCAGTGACAGTGATTTCAAACAACTGATATCTGATCGCGTAATGCTTTATGATGGCATTTCAGCTCTATTATACACCATTGACGGGGTTTGGGATAAAAATGGTTCTCCGGCCGTTGATAAAAAAGGCAACCAAATAGCCAAACCAGATCCTGAATGGCTGTTGTTTGAAAAATGTCTCCGTGGGGATTCTTCAGATAATATCATGTCTGCATTTCCACGCGTTAGAAAAACGCAGATGCAGCTGGCATTTGAAGATAGAAATACACAGGGGTATGCTTGGAATAATTTGATGTTGAGTACTTGGTTGGATCACGAAGGCATGGAACACCGCGTACAAGATGATTATAAAAGGAATCGACTGCTGATTGACTTGACTCAACAGCCAGCAGACCTAATTGAAAAATTTGATAGTTCAATATTGGATTCAATTGATAGACCCAGTAGATCACAAGTTGGTATTGGGTTGTTACAATTTTGCCATACGCATGGTTTAGTTAGGATCGAAAAGTCAGCAAGTGATTTCAGTGCTTGTTTCTCTACACCCTATACCGGACATTTATTGACAATTAGGAACACCGCCAATGCGATATGATTTTAAACCAATTTCTGCAACCAGCTGGATTGTTTCAGTAGGAGGAAACAAACAAGGACTTTGTGCTTTGGTAAATGAAAAATACCATTTAATTGGTGTGGCTATTGCCAAAAATAAAACGTTTGAGTCATTTGCTGACATGGAAAAACAGCTCAAAATAGAAATACAAATTGAAGAAGCGACTGATAATAACAAGTCAGAAGAACTGGGTGATATTTCAGGGTTCCCGGTAAAACACACGCCATTCAATATAACCGAGGGACAAATACCAACCTATACTAAAACTGCTACTTCAGACGTATTGTATGCTGCTGGTTATTGGGCAATTTTATTTCCCAATGGATGGACGACCGCATTTTCCCCCAAGAAAGCAACCTTGGAACAGTATCAAACTTTGGGACCATTTAAAACTAAACTTGAAGCAACCCACGTAGTAAATCAAGAAAAAAACAAATCCGAGGAATTACAATAAAATGTCAAATTATCATGGAATAGAAGAATTTGTTCTTAAATTTCAAACAGCTAAAAATCAAAATAGCAAGGAAATTCGTTTAAGCATACAGGAAGCAGAACGACTTTCTACGTCAATAAGTCTAGTTTTAGCTCGTGAATTAACATTGAGTTCTAAAATTATAGAACTACAAAATCAAATTATTGAACAGCAAAAATCTGAACAGATTGACATCTCTTTTGAAGGCGGGAATTTTTGAATAAAATGAATAAATAGCCATATAATCATTATGGTGTTTTTATGTCGCGTCCCAAACCTAGAGTAGTATTGAACTATACTGATCCCAAAACTTATAAAAGTGAACAAGTATTAGCAGCAACCGGAATTTATGCGGTATTCTATGATGGTAAACCCATTAATTTGAGAACTATTAAAAATAGTTTGTTGAGTGAAAATTCACTAAAATATAAAAAAAGCAGTTTTTCCAACCAGGGCCATGCTTTTAATTTGGCAGAAAAATTAAATCGAATGTTTAAAACAAACAAGTTTCAAGTTTTTCTTTTAAACAGCGGAGTTGAAATCAAAGAAGGTGAGTGATCGTTTTCCACAAGCAATATCTAGACAAGAAGTCACTGAAATAATCAATGACTTGAATCCTATTTTGCAGGAGTTAACTGTCCAGGGCCCCGATGAACACGCAAAACGAATTAAAGAATTGGCAGATCTGGTTTGGGTGAATCGAAGTTGGCAGTTAACCAAATTCGGTTTTGAATTATTGTCTCCACATTGGCCACCTATTACCGTTGAACTTCAAACCAAAACCCATCGAGAATTTCAAGCTGAAATGACACCCAAAGTCATAATTGGTTTGAATCGTTATATAGCAGGACCCTGGTTTTTTAAATCAGGTACTATGTTTCTTTGGAATCCAGAAGCAGCTTTTGAATTCCAATTATCCAGTGGAAATGTTCGAGCTTTTTGTACTTTTTGATTCATACTCGGTAGACAAACAAAAAAGTTGCCATATAATAGGCATACAACCCAAGAAAAAAGGTATTGGAATGTCTAAAGGTAATACGATTGATATCAGTGATTCAGTAGGACCAGCAGCACTTGCTGAAATGATCGATGTTTGTATCGATATGAAACGTCCGCTTATGATTTGGGCTGGACCAGGTGTTGGTAAGTCTGATATCGTTGCACAAGCAGCAAAAAAACAAAATCGACCACTTATTGATATTCGATTGCCACTGTTGGATATTACAGATGTCCGAGGCATTCCCTATCTAGCAGAAGTCAAAGTATATGATGAGACTGGTAAGTTGGTTCGTGATGATACAGGAGTACCATTAGTTGAAAAAGAATTCCGCTGGAGTAATCCCAGTGACCTACCAGTTGATCAAGCTAGTCGAGCACTGGTGTTTTATGATGAGATTTCAGCTGCTCCTCCCAGCGTGCAGGCAGCGACTTACCAAATGATTCTAAACCGACGTATTGGTAATTACCAATTGCCAGAACAATGTGCAATTATTGCAGCAGGTAATCGACTAAAAGACCAGGGTGTTAGCTACAAGATGCCAACTCCTCTCAGGAACAGGTTTACCCATGTTACACTTCAAACGACTTTTGAAGACTGGAAGATGTGGGCTATGCAAAACCGAATCCATCGAGATGTTGTGGGTTATATTTGCTTCCAACCCAACGATCTAAATTCGTTTGGTGAAAACATGGATTCTGAAGCATTTGCTACACCACGTTCCTGGGAATTTGTCAGCAAGTTCCTGCAGACAGTAGATGATGCGGGCAATATTCACGAAAAGGTCTGGAACACTGAATCAACACTGACTTCACTGGTAAATGGTACTGTGGGAGCAAGCCGTGGTTTGAAGTTCATGAAATATCGTGAACAAGCTGCCAAACTTCCCAATCCAGATGAAATCTTGACAGGCAAACTAACTGAACTTTATATCAAAGATATTGGTATTGTCTATAGCTTGATCACAAGCTGCATTTATCGACTTATTGAACTGGATAAGAAGGTTGCTACCAATCCCAATCCAGATTCGGTTAAAAAACTGAAGGAAATGGCCAACACATATTTGACATTCATTCTAAATAATTTCGAACGTGAGCTGGCTGTCATGGGATGCAAAGGCATTTTGGGACACCCACACCAACCAACTCAATACCGCGGGCGCGACTTGCCCATCTGGAAAGAATACACCAAAGAATTTGCAGAATTGATCGTCTAATGGCAAAAGCAGCAACAAAAACAAAAGAATTGACACCTGCTGAAAAAAGTCAGAAATCAGAACTGGCACGGCGACAAATTACTAAGGCCAGAATCAGCCTGCTTATGAAACATCCCTTCTTGGGGAATCTGGCAATGCATTTTGGTCTAGTAGATGCTACCGACGCAGGGTGGTGTCCTACGATGGCAGTGGATGGTCGAAAGATCTACTACAACGCTGACTTTGTTTTGGGACTAGCTGTTGAACAGTCTGGTGCACCATCAGAACTCATGTTTGTATTTTGTCATGAGCTGCTCCATTGTGCATTTGAACATTTTGGACGTCGTTCACTACGTGATCCAGACTATTGGAACATGGCAACTGATTTTATTGTCAATGGATTTCTGGAACAAGAAGGTATTGGCAAAATGCCCACAGAAATTGTGGTTGATAAAACTTCTGCGACCAAAGGACAACAGCGTGTTGGACTCTATGACAAACGTTATTGTGAACCCAATCTATGGACCAGTGAAGCTGTTTATGATGACTTGATGAAACGAAAGGTCAAGAAACAGCTGACTCTGGATGTTCATATTCCCATGGCAGGATCTGGTGATCCCGAAGATGGGGAAAATCCGGGCGGACAAAGTATGCCCAAAATTAATGATACTGATCTAGAAGAAATTCGCGAACACATCAAGTCAGCGCTGATTAGTTCAGCGTCGGCGGCAGCAGGTAATATGTCAGCTGGCCTGCAACGACTGCTCAACAATTTTCTAACACCAGAAATCAATTGGCGAGAACTACTGCAATCAACTATCAACAGTTGTATGTCAGACGATTATACCTTTATGAAACCCAATCGTCGATTCACAGGCACTAATATTTTCATGCCAGTTCTTAATGTGGATGAAACAATTGATGTACAAGTTGCAATTGACATGAGTGCATCAATCAGTGATAAAGTGGCTAGGAAATTTTTGACTGAAGTCTGGGAAATCATGGAAGTCTATTCTCAGTTTAAAATTGGTGTTTTGTGCTTCGATACCAATATTCACAACTACCAAGAATTCACACATGAAAACAAACAAGAGTTTTTAGGTTATGAATGCCGAGGTGGCGGTGGAACTAGTTTTGAAGCCGTCTGGGAATATTGGCAACAAAATGAAATCTTGCCAAAGAAAGCAATTTGGTTCACAGATGGATATCCAAATTATGGCTGGGGACCTTCTGACTACTGTGACACACTTTGGATTATCGCAGGCGGGCATGGATCTCGTATTGTTCCACCATTTGGAGCATATGCCTATATTGACCTATTAGCAGATTTTGATTGATGACAATTGTTGGTCTGTGATATGAAGAACCCGATTGGAGTGAACTTTCAAAAATTGTCCATAGATATAAACAATCTAACCACTATTCAAGATGTAATCGCATGTTGGGTGTTTGAAGATTTCAAAAGCCTGTATCAACAAGATATGTCGTATGAACATTATATTATGCATCTTTCTTCAGACTACGACCATTCACCGACCAATTTTTCTAGATTGTTGACTCAGAAAGGAATTGATAATGAAACTTGGTATATGGCATGCCTTGTTGTGTCTGTATATGGGCACGGAGTAATTGTTGACATTGACGAGGAACATCTATTAGAATTGAAGATGACATATCTATAAGGAAAATAATGACGACGCCCGGCGACTATAAATCACAACTCGAAGAATTGACTGTTCAAATTTGCCTACTGGTGAGTGAAAAACTCTACATGAGTATAAAAGACCAGGATATGAATCCTGTGGAAAAATCACGCATTATCAATATGATTGAAGATCAATTGCCAACCGTCGTTACAAACGCAATTGCCAAAACTCCCAGTTTACATACAGCTTCGGGAATTGATGAACTTCAGAAAAATTTGGATAGTTGGGCAGAAACATTTGCTAGGCAATTCCTAGGAAGGATCTAATCCATGTATTTGATGGTATATCCAGAATCTCTTAATTTTTTTGTAATTATGCCATAACAAAGCATATCTATTACAGAACTATATTTTAATCCCAACTGAATACATGTTACTTTTAAATTGCCAAAACAAACAATTTCGGTACCGTCAGGACAAATAATAAGTATATTTCTAGCACGAGGATTATTTGCACCAGAATGATCGCGCCCTTTCATAGAATTTGATCTTTGTTGTTTTAATTCAGTTGCTTTTTCAACCCCATATAATTCTTCATATGATTTACCTCTGAAATTTTTAATTGCAGCTTCACTAAAAATTTTTTTAGCTTCTTCAGTATGTGTTTTTCCCCACATTCCATTTGATTCTCCGGGATGAGATTTTCTAAGAGAAAGAGTTGGATCATTTAAATGTGCGTTTTTATTACGGATAGATACCTTTAGTCTTTCATCAGGATCACTGAAGAACCTTTTACGATTCTCAGATATCTTTTTTCGAGTTTCCATAGACACAGACATTGTAGCGCATCCATCTCCACCATCTGTTTTATTCATCAATATGCCGGTTCCCAAGTTTTTTCTTCCATACCAACGTATCATTTGCCGTTCTACCGCTAATGCACCCACTTCAGTTAAATTAGATTCTAGTATAACAATCATATTGGTGTCTGTTGGGATATGTATATTTTTATGTTTACCCCATGCTCTTTTACCTTTTCCTTTACCAATATAATATGGAGTTCCTGCATTTGCTGTTGCAGAATCTTTACTTCTTAAATAAGCATATACATAATAATCAAGAGGTGGGGTTTTTGCAGAATAAATAGTCATGCTGATGCTCCTATAAGCGTTAGAGTAGTTGGGGATTCCCGTCCCGCGAACTACATCTTCTATTTAGCAATTGACTTTAATTTGCATTTCTACTATAATTCTTTAAAATATAGGTATAATAATGATAAAGATAACTTTATTATCGGATTGCCATCTGGAGTTCGGCAAGTTCCGACATACGCCACCAGACTGTGATGTAGCAGTACTAGCCGGTGACATGGGAGTGGGATCGATGGCACTGCCTTGGATTGAACGAACTTTCTTGGATAAGAATATACCTGCTATCTATCTAGCCGGAAACCATGAATTCTATGGAAGAGATATTGTTTACCATACAGAAGAACTACGCGACAAATGTCAAAAACGAGGAATTCATTTTCTACAAAACACCGCCGTTGATATCAATGGGTATATTTTTGTGGGAGGAACTCTTTGGACAGACTTCAATCTATTCGGAAACCAACCTCTAGCCATGCTGGATGCTCCCGCACAAATGAATGACTATAACCAAATTACGTTTGGTGGTCAGAAACTAACGCCTGAAAATATTCTAGCAGAGCATCAGCAAACTAGATTTTTTATTGAATCATTTTCAAACAAGCCTGAACAAAAAACGATTGTAGTAACACACCATCCAGCAATTCCTGAATGTATAAATGAACGTTTTAAAAATTATACCAATAATCCCTATTATACAAGTCGGTTATATTCCACTATTGAACAGGTAAATCCGCTAGCTTGGTTCAGTGGTCATATGCATGACAGCTTCGACTTTAAGCTAGGTGATACTCGATTCGTTTGTAATCCACGTGGTTATGTGGGGCATGAATTGAACCCAGTTTTTGATCCAAATTTAGTGGTTGAAATTGACTAGTTTGCCCAAATCAGATCTAGGAGTTAATGATCGTTTTTGTCTAAAATGGTGGAAAATTGATGAAACTTCACTGTCATCAATTACTCCTATTCATGATCCCAAGACGGCGGTATGTATTGTTAGCTTTTCAGAAATGGAGCTGACTGCTATTCGAGGTTGGTTACATCAAAATCAGTGGCAAGCAGTACCCGGGTTGATAAGCAATTATTCAGACAGTGATGTTGGGGGGTTTGATAACAAAGAAATCAGCATTTTGATGCATGAATATTTGTTTTGGTCATTTAATAATTTGTTGTCAGCAATCCCACCCCGAACTCATGCAGTTAGAATTTGGTCAGATGATGACACGTTATTCGAGTATTTTAGAAAACTGGAATGGGAAATTAATATCAAAGTGTTTTCTGAAAAATGGACAAACAATGTGATTATATCTGGGTCTGAAGAACACATATTTGAAATCATAATGAGTTTACCACAAGGAATTGTTTATGAGAGGGTTGACTCAGACTAGAATCATGTTATGAATGTGTAACCAAACAAGGAACACTGACATGACAGCTCTTGCAAATTCACGCCCAATTAGACAATCTATCAATCGAACATTGACAGCAACCCAAAAAGCAGTTCTTGAAATGGCTGCATGTGCTTACTTCATCATTTCAGTAGTAATTGCAATTTTTGTGAAAATGTTGGTTCCGCACATCACCATTCTCGCGTTGATTTACCTCGGCATTGCTTGGCCTGCTTGGATGATCCCTGCAGGCATCACCGCCGTCCATCAACATATGAATTTTTAAGGAAAACAAATGAGCATGTTTGAAGTACTGGTACTCCCAATTGATTCAGTTTATGATCATCCGGGCGCTGATCGTCTTTCAATCTGTCGAATTCGCGGATACGAAGCAATCACTGCCAAGGACGAAATGGGCAATCATCGATTTGCTGCCGGTGAACTGGTTGTTTATGTTCCAGAAAATGCAGTTATCCCGCTGGATGTTCTCAAGGATCGAGGCTACTGCAATGAAAATGGGCAGGGCATGCTGGCTGGAAGTCAAGGAAATCGTGTTCGAGCAATTCGTTTAAGAAATGTTGTGTCACAGGGGCTGGTTTGGAAAGTTGAAAAACATGTGAATGAACAGGAAGAGGAATTCTATTCAGTTAAGAAACCCATGCGGATCGCCGCGCTGGGAACAAACAGCTATTCTGAAATTCCGGTAGAGCTCTATTCCAACGTGGCTGAATTCTTTGGTATTCAAAAATACGAAGAACCCATCCCGTCATCAATGTCTGGACAACTGTTTGCTTGTCATAAAGCACAATTTTCATATGACATCGAAAATTGGCAAAACTACCCCGAATTCCTGGCAAATGATGAAGTGGAAGTGCTGGAAAAAATTCATGGTTCTCACGTTCGTATCAGTTATATCCCTGGCCTGAATAATCCTGAAGCATTCGCGAATGGTGATGTTGTGATTTCTAGCAAAGGTCTGGGCGCCAAGGGCCTAGTATTCAAGAACGTAGAGGAAAATATTCAATCTAACCTCTATGTTCGAACAGTGTTGGAAAGTGGATTTATTGAAAGAATGATTGCGCATTGTGATCGAACCTTTGCTGGTGCACCAGTTCATATCCTGGGAGAAGTGTTTGGTCGAGGAGTTCAAGACCTACATTATGGTGCACAAAAGCCTACCTTCCGAGCATTTGACATGGCTGTGCTTTTCAACGGCAACGTGTCCTATATGGACACAGATCGTAAAATTGCTAACTTTGCTGCCATGGGAATTGAACGCCCTCCAGTTCTTTACCGAGGTCCCTGGGATCTTGAAATTCTAACACAACTTCGCGATGGTGTGACACTTGTGGGCGGCGGCAACATTCGAGAAGGTATTGTCATCACTTCAACTGGCGATCAATCTCCGCGAATGGCAGATGAAAAGCACACTCTGCGTCCAATTCTAAAAATGGTTAGCCCCGTGTACCTTACCCGAAAGGGCGGAACTGAACTTCAATGATTTGCGTTTTAGAAGTGGTATGCATCGTAATTGTTGCCCTTATGTTAGCGTTTGAAGAAGTTTGGTTGAATCAGATTGGATTAGGAATTTTTTGGCAAATTGCTATTACGGCGGTTTCCTTATTTGCGTTTCCCACAATTTTGGTATTTATGGCTTTTCGTGAAATTGCTTTTAAAAATTGGAAAATAAATATTCCCTATGCCATTAATGTGATCATTAACAGTATTGTTTTTAAACATGATCTTATCATATTGGTTGATGAGCGTGGAAATAAAAGATTGTCGTGCTTATATGAAGATACATTTGAATCTGATCGTTTGTGGTGTTCATTTCAGATTGGCAGATCACGCGCAGAATATATAGAAATATTTTCAACTGGTGAAGTAGATTTGGTTTATCAGACCAATTACCTTAGGATGGTACGTTGGGAATATTTCAATCCTGAGTTAGAATTAGAACGAAAGATGATTTATGGGAGTATGTGAGTAAATGCCACTCGTATTAGTTATTTTAGTTGGTATGAGTCCAGTTATGTTTTCATTTATTGCAACATACCTATATATGAATGACATCAATATTGGATCCTGGAGAATAAATATTTTTCAATTTATTCCAACTGTATTCAACGGGTTCATTTTGCAAAATGTAGTTGTTATTTTATATGATTTTGAAAACAAAAAAAGATTATCAAATATTTATCGATTGGATAGGGTTATAACTGGATATAGATGGTTTGGGAAATATCGTTTTATTTCGACAGAATATTGTGAACTATTGGTTAATGGATCGGTTGATGACGAAATGCATCATATTGTACGATGGGAATATTTTGATAAAGAGCGAGAATTAGAAAGAAAGATGACTTATGGATAGCATCAGTTTAAATGATTTGATTGCAAATGTTTTGGTTCCTACATTAGTTGCGATTTTATTTTTGATCATTTTGGCGGTTATAACTGACATTTTCTTTTTGATACTACGTAATTTGAATGACATCAAACAATATATCAAATGTAAACTTGGATTTGTTGTGAAGATAGAAGTACGAGATCGATTTGATAATAGAGCAATCATTTTTGTTGACCGTCAAAAGTTGGATTCACAGACTGATCCGAAAACTGTCATATATAAAGGTTTTGTATTTGATGATTATACACAAATCATATTGTATTTAGATGGGACTGGCCACAGAAATTTCAGAATATTAAAATTTCACTCGGAAGATTTCTTCTGGGATCCTGTTGACCCTAAAAGAAAATTAGAACATCAAATCATTTGGGGATCAATTGCAGATCGTCAATCAAAGTAACCGGGGTATTTTTTAGCAAAGTTTCGCATTATAATACCAGCCCCGGCATTGGCTTCATTTTCATGACGACTGCCTGTGGACCCAGAATCAGCACTCAGTTCACCAGCAATATTTTGTTTATAGTGAATTAATTCATGTGCCAGGGTTCTAAACACGTCAACCGGATGACGATTCAAACAACTGACCACAATAGAATTGTCATTTGGGTTAAATGAACCAAATGATGGTTGTTGAGTTTCTACTCTTTTTTTAGTAATGAATTCAATGCGTGGTATGTCAGTTAATTTCAATCCACGCATGACATAGCGAACAAATTTTTTACTCAATTCTTCATAATCAATTTCAGATGACTCTAATAATGGTCGATCAACTGAAATAAAATTCGTCAATGCCTTAGAAACTTGGTCAACTGAATTTTCCACAGAATCAATGGTTTCTAAAGCAGTCATTATTTTTCGTATTTCAGTGGTTGTCATCTAGCTATTTATCTATTTGACAAGTTTAGGAAAACCAGCTATTGTGAAACACAAGAACGAGGTTACCAAATGTTTTATGATTTTCCGCGTATTGAATTTTTGTCAGATGTGCTTCCTGCGATTGAAGGCCGAGATGAATTTATCGTGGCTCGTCGTGATTGGGGACACGTTGTAAATTATATGGTTAACTTCGCTGATACATTTCCTGATCCTAATTCTGCACCAGATTCAATGACAGCCCGCAATTGGGCAATTCGGCGCGAATGTCGAGGAATTCTGTTCAACAATGAACGGCGCATTATCAGCCGTCCTCTTCATAAATTCAAGAATGTTGGTGAAAGTGATGATTGCCAACCACATTTGATTGATCTTGGTCAGCCACACAAAATTTTGGAAAAGCTGGATGGTTCTTTTGTGCGACCACTGGCCTTGCCCAACGGCGAATGGACAATGGCCACAAAGATGGGTGATACGGATATTGCTCAGATGGCTCAAGAATGGGTTAAAACGCGAAAGAACTATCGGGAATTCTGTGAACTTATGATTCAAAATCACTGTACTCCAGTTTTTGAGTTTTGTAGCCGAAAGCAACGAATTGTAATTGATTACCCGGTTGATCGCCTGGTACTGCTTGCCGTTCGAAACAATGTAACGGGTGAATATCTTCCACTTGATGAATTTGTCAATTGGGATCTTGATGTTGTTAAAGAACGACCAGGATCAGTTGACGATATTCATGAGCTTGTTGAAACCACTCGCCCAATTATCGGTCAAGAAGGTTGGGTGCTTCGTTTTGATACTGGCCATATGGCAAAGATCAAGGCGGCTGATTATGTGCGTATTCACAAGGCACGAGATAGCCTGTCACAGGAAAAGAACGTGATTGATTTGATTCTAAATTCAGCAACCGATGATATCAAATCCATGTTGCCGGATGAAGAACGTCAGCGTCTGGAAATTTATGAAACTGGTTTTTGGCAGGGGGTTTCTGAAACTGTTGAACGCTATCAAAACATGTTTGATACTGTGTTCGTTGAACAATGTGGTTCAGAACGCAAGAGATTCGCGGTTGATGTTGTTCCTGGTTTGACTGATTCATGGGCGGCTGGTATTATATTTGCAGCCGCAGATGGCAAGTCGATTCGAGAACAAGTTATTGATCGTATTGTGAAGAGTTTGTCTACTCAGACCAAGGTTGACAAGGCAAGAAGCTTGTGGAACAATGCTGTGACATGGAATTATTCTTGGGATGGTGATGCATGAGTGAAAAAATTGCTCTTTCATTAGACAAGATTGAGGAGATGTTGGAATCAGATCCCAGTTTGATTCGATTTCTTGAACCACAGTCTGAAACTCTACAAAGGATGGCTATTAATTGTTACTATGAAAAACACAAAAAACACAAAAGTAACACGTGGTATAACTCACGGTATGCAAGTCCCCTAAGAGAATTTTGGGAAGAACATATTGCTGGCCATACTAATAGTCGAGAAGTCAAATTACTAGCTCTAAGTTTCGACGCCAATTTGATGGAATTGTTTCACGAATATTCAGCTGATCCCGAATTTCAAAAGACGGCAATCGATTCTGCTAAAGGTAGAGGAATCTTTGAATTCTTTACAGACGTCAGCCCAGAGGTCATGTCATTAGGTATCAAAAAATGGTATAGTGCAATGACAGACTATGTTCTAGAAATGCCAAATCCACCCACTTCACTTTTGGAAGAACTAATTGATGAAAGTTATTCTACCATATATCTTATATCCAAATCCAAATTCGTAACTCGAGATCTTTTGATGCGAGCTGTTGAAGTATCTGGTCGAGCAATCAATTATATTCCGGATGAACTGATTTTCCCAGAACTACTGGAAACGGCGATAAGAACAACACCCAGTGCAATAAAATGTATCAACAAGCCCAATGATGAACTAGTGTATCTAGCAATTGATCTTCAACCAAGTGTTGTTTTGGATTTGGGCAAACCTCCCAAATATGAATATCAATTAGCGGCAGTCAAAAAGGATGGTCTACTATTACGGCATTTCAAGTCCAGAGCCCGACGTGAAGTACAGTATCAAGCTATTTGCCAAAATCCTGAAGCGTTGAAATATGTGAAGAACCCGACTATGGAAATGAAATTGATCGCTGGATAAACAAATCCCTTATAAATAAGGGATGGGAATTGAATTAATTAAAGCTCCACATATAAGATCGTCTGAAAAACAGGATCTTTTTAAATCATTTGTTAGATGTGAGGCTGATCCACTTTATTTTATGAACACTTATATGAAAGTACAATACCCTGTTGTCGGGGTTCTGCCATTTACTGCTTATCCTTTCCAAGAAAAAATGATTGATATATTTCATAATTATCGTCAATCTATATTTATGATTCCTCGCCAAAGTGGGAAATCAACTTGTGCAGCAGGATATTTGCTGTGGTATGCCATGTTTAATTCCGATGTAACGGTTCTAATTGCGGCAAACAATTTTAAAGCAGCTAGTGAAATTATGAGTCGCATAAAATTTGCCTATGATGAAATGCCAAATTTTATTAAGTCACATATGACGGTAAACAATGTACAGAGTGTTAAATTTGAAAATAAAAGTCGAATATTGGCTTATGCTACAACACCAGAGACGGCCAGAGGAATGAGTCCTTCACTGATGTTTTTGGATGAATTTTCCTTCGTTAAGAAACGCATAGCAGAAGAATTTTGGACATCTATCAGTCCATCATTATCAACGGGCGGAAAGTGTATTATTTGTTCAACACCTAACAGTGATGAAGACAAATTTGCTGAAATATGGAATGGAGCAACTAATACAATTGATGAATGGGGAAACCCAATACCCGATGGCGTTGGTAGAAATGATTTTAAAGCATTTACTTGTCACTATAGTGATGTCCCTGGACGAGACGAAGCTTGGGCCACAAAAGAGAGAAATAAGGTGGGGGCCGATAAGTTTGAAAGAGAATTTGGCTGTAAATTTATCACGGCAGATGAAACATTGATTGCTCCAGCTAAACTAGCTAAATTGAAATCCCGTAAACCTGAATTCACAACTCACCAACATGTACGCTGGTATCAATCAGTTGAAAAAGGCAAAACCTATTTGCTTGCTCTAGATCCAAGTGCAGGTGTTAGAAAAGATGACAGTGTGATTCAAGTATTCATGTTACCAGACATGATTCAAATAGCTGAATGGTCTAATAATAATACGTCCCCCAAAAAACAAACACAGATGTTAAAAGACTTGGTCAATTATATACATGATGAATTAAAAACACTGGATCCAAAATCCGAACCTGACATCTACTATACTTTTGAAAACAACTCAGTTGGTGAAGCCATCATTGTCAGCTTACATGAAATTGGTGAAAATACTATCAATGGACAGTTAATAAATGAACCAGGTTTGAAAACAACAAAGAAACGAAAAGGATTAAACACAAATACTAGAACTAAAGTTCAGTCATGTACTCGATTAAAAACGCTGATAGAAACTGACCGTATGACTCTTAACAGTGAATTGATAGTACGTCAATTAAAATTTTATGTATCCAAAGGAGATAGTTTTGGTGGTAAGATTGGTGAACATGATGATGCAGTATCCGCCACCCTATTATGTGTTCGATTGATGCAAATTGCAACCAGTTGGGATGAATCAATTGCCAGTATTTTTCGAGATGATGAAGAAGAATCATTCAGAGAACCACTGCCATTTTCCTTCATGAGGTTGTGATCATTATGCAGGATATGCTGTAACAAATCTTAAAACATCTTCATTACCAGTATCAATCATCCATCCGGTAATTATCTTTATTGTTCTACCATTGGGTGCAATTATATCCCCAATAATTTCATATTTTTTACCATGCGGTGTTGATTTATGAAATACAAGTTCGTTATTTTCTGCTAATTCGTAAATATCTGTTTTAAGTTGTTCCCAATTAGATAAATCATAACCAAATAAGTTGAAAAATTTTTTCTTTCCTGGATCTTTTAAAAGGTAATCGACAATTTTTGAATCATGAATTACTATCATATTTTTCTCAAAAACTTCCCATTGATTACAAATGTGTCTGAAATATCAGGAAATTCAATATCATAATCATCATTTGGGAAACACCAAACTATAGTTCCAGTACGCCCTTTTTTTAGAAGTATATTATCAACTTTTATAGTCTTTATCAATTGAATTTTATCAAGTTCATTAAATGATTTCTTAGGAAAATCTATATCAATCTTGATTTTGTTTCTTTGTTTTTTTTCTAAATCTTGTGCTTCATCTATAATAGATTTTTCTATTTTTTCAAATTTTTCTAACAACTTTCTATACCAGTCTGACATATTTAAATCCTTTTATATATTGTGATTATACGAATATATTTATCGTTATCAATATAGGTTTGCGATGTGAATTCAATTTGATAAATATTTGTTACTGGAGAAATACGAATGAATATTGATTGGAATGATGTTAGTGAACGAATATTGGGAATAGTCAAAGGCTTGGAAGAAAGCCACGTTCAAACGTTTGACCAAGATGGTGCAACTACTAAAGACATGTCTGAAATGCGACGAATGTTTGTTACGGTTGCAAATGCTGACACTGAAAAACAAAATTTAAAAAGCTATAGTTATTTGATTATTTTTGTTGAAGACGGTGCAAAGAGTCAGATCGATATTAAAATTCCTGATGCTAGTGTGATTGGTAATGTGAATTTCAATAAAATGTTGACTAAGATTGAATTGATCAGATCAGTTGGTAAGCACTGTGGTTTGTCTATTCACATGGCGAAATTTAATCGAGACATTGAACCCAAGTTTGGTCTATTAAGGGAACAGGTTGAGTTGCAGGAATATTTCAATTCTTTTTCAGCTAATTTGGATTTTCTAAAAAAAAAGTTTTAGAAACCGCATTAGATGATTGGCAACTGTTGCCAGAAGAACAGAAATATGAAGAAATAAAAAACAATCCCTATTGGATATTTAATCTATTTAATCCAAGTAGTGGATTAATCAAATGTGCAATTGATCAGTTTAATACAATTCATAATGATTCAATGATCATTGGAGATATGCTGGATACTTGGCCAAAATTAATTACTGAAGATATTTTGATATATGCAGTTGAAAAATATCGAACTGCAATTGAATATATTCCGAACCCAAGTATTCGAGTTATGTTAGCTGCTGTTAACGCCGATCCATATTCAATTTCATATATAAAACATCCCCCAGCAATGATACAGTGGGTTGCTGCAAAAAAAGATTACCAGATAGTTCCATATTTGATTAAACGGGAAGACTTAGCACCGTCTATAAAAGACTGGTACAATAATTTGCCTGGTGTGATTCAACTGGTTGAAACAAATAACAAATCAGCTGATCCTAATACCTGGAGTGATGAAGAACAAATCAAATGGGTATTGGAAAATACAAGGAGATTTGCCAAAATTAAAAATCCATCTGTTAAAGTTCAAATGGCTGTTGTAGAAGAGTTTTATGATGCGATCAAATATATCAAATCTCCATGTTTAGAAATACAACTGTGTGCAGTTAAAAAAGATGGCAGGGCAATTGTTTATATCAAAAATCCCAGTTTAGACGTTCAATTAGCTGCGGTACAGGAATTTGGAGATGCAATTCAATATATTAAAAGCCCAAGCTTGGAAATTCAATTAGCTGCGGTTCAACAAAATGGTAGTTCAATATGGTTTATTATTAACCCCAGTCCACTAGTCCAATATGCAGCAATTAAACAAGATCCAAATTCAATTCTTTATATAAAACCACACGCATGTATTGATCCTGGCTTACTGGAAAAATATGGCTGTTATTTAAATGAATCATTAACCGAAACAAAGAACAAATCAGCTGATCCCAATGATTGGACAGAAGAACAACAAATCGCGTTTGTTGAAAAAAAAGCAGATAATATTAAACAACTAGAGAATCCCAGTATATTAGTTCAGATAGCGGCTATTGGAAAATATAAAAAAGCCCGTCAATATATTAATAATCCTGCAATCTCAGTTGATCCCAATGATTGGACAGAAGAACAACAGATTGCTCTTGTTGAAAGACGGGGAGTTTATATTGGGAAGATTAAGAATCCGAGTGTATCAGTTCAATTAGCTGCGGTTAATAAAGATTGTGAATCTTTAAAATATATTGAAAATCCCAGTTTAGAAGTGCAATTGGTTACTGTCAATAAAATCGGTGTTGCGATAAAATATATTGAAAATCCCAGTTTAGAAGTGCAATTGGCAGCAGTAAATCAAAACGGTGTTGCGATAATATATATTGAAAATCCCAGCGTAGAAGTGCAATTGGCAGCAGTAAATCAAAATGGATATATAATTGATTATATAAAGAATCCTAGTATTGGAGTTCAGTTGGCAGCAGTAAATCAAAATGGATTTGCAATTTCTAAAATACCACATCCTACACCACTGATACAATCAGCAGCATGTAGACAAAACTATTACTCCATTAATTACATAAATCCACGATCATGTATTGACCCCAGTCTACTGGAGAAATATGGTGAATACTTGAGATAAATATCATGAATATTGAATCAATAGTCGGCCATTTTGCATAAATAGTTCGTCGGCGCTGTGTGGATCACAGTGAACGTCTTAACATTAAATGAAAGCAAAACAAAATGGCAAAAACTTTAAAAGAAATTCAAGCAAAATTATTAGAACAAGAAGCAAAACGAGAAAAAGGTAAAACAGGCAACTTCCAAAACAACAATTTAACTTATGCATTTTGGAACAACCCCGAAAATTCATTAGCAACAACACGTTTCCTACCAGATGAAGATCCAACTAATGATTTCTTCTGGAGAGAAAAACTAACAATTCGACTTCCCTTTGCAGGAATCAAAGGTGAACGTGATTCCAAAAGAACAGATGTGGTGGTTCCTTGCACCAACATGTGGGAAGACAGGTCATGTGGTATTACAGCCGCAATTGCTCCATGGTGGAAAGATTCTTCACTGGAAGACATGGCTCGCACATATTACCGGAAGAAATCTTTTCTACTACAGGGATTTGTTACAAAGAATCCCAACCCAGATGACACCACACCTGAAAATCCTATTCGACGTTTTGATATCAATCAAGAATTGTTTGATATTATTAAAGGAATTTTGCTACGCCCTGATCTGGAAAATTCACCAACCGACTATGAAAATGGTCGTGATTTTGATATTTCCAAAACCATCAAAGGCAAGTGGCCCAACTATACTTCCAGTTCATGGCATATGAAAGAACGTCCACTTTCAGCTGATGAACTACAGGTAATTGAAACACATGGTCTTTATACTCTAAATTCTTGGTTGCCACAAAAACCAGATGAAGCTCATAAAACAGCTATCATGGAATTGTTTGAAGCCAGTGTTGATGGTGAAATGTATGATCCAGATCGTTGGAGCCAATACTATAAGCCACGTGGATTTAAAGCTGAAACCAGTGATCAACCAACTGGCCAAGCTAATCAAACAGCTAAAACAGAAACTACTGTTCCTTCTGCAAGCTCAATATTGAGCCGAATGAAAGCAACACCAATTGTTGAAGAAGAAGTAGATACTACTCCTGAACCAACTCCGAGTTCTACTAGTGAAAAGAAAACGCCAGAACAAATACTGGCTGTAATTCGAAGCCGCCAACAAGCTTCTCGATAATACAATTTAAGTTAGGGGATACTGGTAACGGTATCCCCATTTTAAACCCTTTTCAAACTGGAGAATAATAGTGAAGCCGTTCGACGTATCGAAATTCAGGAAAAATATAACTAAAAGTATAGATGGTATCAGTGTGGGATTTCATGATCCCAAGACTTGGATATCAACAGGTAATTATGCACTAAACTATGTAATCAGTGGTAACTTCAATCGTGGAGTGCCATTAGGCAAGACCACAATTTTGGCCGGGGAGTCAGGAAGTGGCAAAAGCCTCCTAAGCGCCAATATTATTAAAAATGCACAAGATCAAGGAATATATGTAATTCTAGTAGATAGTGAAAATGCTCTAGATGAAGATTGGCTAAAAGCTTTCAATGTAGATACTTCCGAAAGTAAATTGTTGAAGTTTAACATGGCTATGATTGACGATGTTGCTAAGATGATCAGTGAATTCGTCAAAGAATATCGCGGACTTTCTGAAGCAGATCGTCCCGAAGTACTTTTCGTAATTGATAGTTTGGGCATGTTGATGGTTCCAACTCAACAAGATCAATTCAATGCTGGTTCACTACGTGGTGACATGGGATTAAAGCCCAAAGCACTCAAAGCTCTAATTACAAACTGCGTGAACATGTTTGGTGATTTGGGTATTGGGCTGTTGGCTACCAACCATACGTATGCAAGTCAATCACAATACGCACCAGATGATATTATTTCCGGAGGATCTGGTCCTATTTTTGCTGCTAGTATTGTAGTGAGTATTAAAAAAGGCAAGCTTAAAGAAGATGATGATGGCAACAAAACAACAGACGTGCATGGTATTCGTTCCATGTGTCAAGTTGCTAAGACACGTTATTCAAAACCATTTGAGAAAATTGAGTTGAAGATTCCCTATGCAGGAGGACTGGATGAATATTCGGGTCTACTAGATCTGGTCGACGGCGCCGGTTTACTTGTCAAAGAAGGCAACAGCCTGATTTATACCCTTCAAAATGGAGAGAAGCTGAAATATTTCAGAAAAGCTTGGAATCAAAACAAAAATGGCTGCTTGGATCTAATTATGGCTGACATACAAGCACTTGAAGGCGGTATGTTCAGGCATGCTGATACTATACAGATTGATATTGAAGAATAGTTAGTAGGTAAACGTTGTCTGAGCCTAACAATATAAAATATTATGGATTTATATATAAAACTACTCTTCCAGATGGCAGGTTTTATATTGGTCAACATAAAATACGAAGCCACAAAACCATGGATCAATATTATTTGGGATCTGGATTGTTATTAACATACTATATTAAAAAACATGGTAAAACTGGCATCATGAGAGAGATATTAGAATTTGCAAAGGATTTGAATGAATTGAATGCTTTGGAATTCAAGTATGTTACTAAAGAACTTATAGATGATCCATTGAGCTTGAATATTGATTTGGGAGGTAGAAACCTAAATACTCGTACTCCAGATGTAAGTACAAGAATTGGAAAATCAATATCTGAACTTAGAAAAAATAATCCAGAACGTTATCCATCTCGTACTGGTATCACAAACAGTATAACGAACAATATTCAATGGCGAGTGATTTCCCCTGCGGGTGAAATTTTTGAATTTATTGGTGGATTTAAGAAATTTTGTATTGATAATAATTTATCACCCATAACTATGGGAAAAGCAGTAAAAGACGGATGGATACCAAAAAGAGGTTCATCTTCTGGATGGCAAGCATTTAATTTGACGACTGGTGAAGGAACAACCAGAGAAGTTAAAAACGTTGGAAAATACAGATCTGGAGAAAACAACCCAATGTTTGGTAAAACTCATTCAGATGAATATAAGGAAAAATTGCGTATTAGAATGACTGAAAATAATATTAATAAAAAAATTGAAGAAGAAGAGGAATAAAATGGATATATCAATCATACTGGATGTTTGGGAAGTATTGAATGAAAACTTACCAACCAACAAAAAAGAAGATGCAGCAAACAAGCTGATCAAAGTATTTTCTGATCACGCATTTGATCTAGATGACTTAGAACAAGTCCGAGGTGAAGATCACTATCTGGACATGGCACTAGATCATTTTACTGAAACCGATCCTGATGAAGAGGTTGAAGAAGAATAAATGTGGTATAATCGAGTAGTTGATGACATGTCGAGAGTCACAGACGCTATCGCTTATTATAATGAAGAACTGGTAACTGCATTTGCTGAAACAAAAATTTCAGGCAAGTTGGAAACTCAGTCTCAAAATATAGGTGGGTTTATGGCTCACCGATATGCTCAACTACAAGATTTGGAAGCTATCCTGAAGTATTTTAATCATCGATTGGATCGAATGCGAAGTGGTCATTATCGCAAATATTTGGAAGCTTACAATCGAGAACTAACTGATCGTGCAATTGAAAAATACATTGATGGTGAAGCAGATGTTAATGACATGTATGACATTATTAATGAAGTTGCACTTGTTAGAAACAAATATTTGGCGGTCATCAAAGGACTGGACACTAAACAGTTTCAAATTGGACATATTGTAAAACTACGAGCAGCTGGTCTGGAAGATGCCCAGATGGAAAATAATGATCGATGAAAATAGCAAAAATTATTATTGAAGATGAAGTCAACATTTCAGTTAAAGGGCTGGAATTGGCTGAACGCCGTCAATGTGTCAATGCCTTAAAATATTTCATTCCTGGTGCTCGATATTCAGCAGCATTTAAATTGGGACGATGGGATGGAACCAAAAGCTTTATGACTATTGGTGGAAGAACATATTTGAATCTACTTGATCGCATCTTGCCCATTATTCAAACAGCTGGTTATGAAATTGAATTAGAAGATCAAAGACCAGCGTTCGATTTTTCATTAAAGACTATTGATGAAAACTATCATGCAGGCAAAACTTGGCCAGCCGGTCACAGATTTGAAGGTCAACCAATTGTACTTCGTGATTATCAAGTCGAAATAATTAATCATTTTGTTGAAGGTCCCCAATCCATATATGTTGCAGCTACTGGAGCCGGAAAAACTCTAGTAACAGCAACTTTGAGTTCTATTGTTGAACCCTGGGGCAGATCCATTGTGATTGTGCCCAATATCAACCTGGTTGAACAGACTGAAAAAGACTATATCAATCTGGGACTGGATGTGGGTGTATTGTATGGTGATCGAAAAGAATATGATCGCACACATACCATCTGTACTTGGCAGAGTTTGAGCGTTTTAGATAAAAAATCCAAGGACTGTTTGGATGATGGTCAACTAGTAGTTTTCATGAAAGACCTAGTGTGTGTAATATGTGATGAAGTACATATGAGCAAAGCTGAAGTGTTGTTTAAACTACTAACACAGAATTTCGCTAAAATACCACTGAGATGGGGATTGACTGGTACACTGCCTGAATTAGAACAAGATAAATTCAGCCTTTTAGCTGCACTGGGTCCAGTCGTTGGGGAACTACCTGCTCATGAATTGCAGGCGCAAGGTGTTTTGGCAAATTGTCATGTCAATATCCTTCAAACACGTGAAACACAAGTATTTGGAAAATACCCTGATGAACTAAAATTCCTAACTACAAATGAAGCTAGACTCAAATGGTTAGCTGATAGAATAATGTTAATCAAAGATTCTGGTAATACCGTGGTTCTAGTAGACAGAATTGAAACTGGCAAGCGATTAGCTGAGTTAATTCCCAATAGTGTATTTGTTAGTGGTAGTGTAAAGACTGCAAAAAGATCAGAAGCCTATGACTCTATTAGAGTAGCCGATGATCAAGTTGTTATCGCTACTTTTGGAGTTGCGGCGGTTGGACTTGACATTCCGCGAATATTCAATCTAGTAATGGTTGAGCCCGGAAAAAGTTTTATTCGAGTGATACAAAGTATTGGGCGTGGACTTCGAATGGCAAATGACAAGGATCATGCCATGATTTACGATATTACTAGTACATGCAAGTTCAGTAAACGTCATTTGACTGCTCGCAAGAAGCACTATGATTCAGCAAAATATCCCTATACAACAGAAAAAATAAATTATTTGATTTAGGTACTGAAAATACAGGTAAATATTCAGCAAAAATTAACAAAAAGCTGGAAATGAGAGTATTAACAAACGAAAATCAAACTTATAATTTAAATCAAATACCTGAAGCAACTGTTGATATCAACTATTGTGTATTGGATTATTCAGATCAAGCAGATGTGGATTACTATTTTATACCACTTATTTTTCTTGAAAGCTTCAATAGTCCTTGTGTTGATATTAAAATTGGCAATTCAAATATTCAAATGCCACTGGATTGGTCCGTTATTATTGGGGATATCAACAGTGGCGATCTGGAAATTATGCCGTTGATATATTTGAATGACAAGGATTTTGATGTATTCACTTATAATCCCATAGATGGCTATATGCCAAAGTTTACAAAATTTGAAGTCATCAATATTTGGCCAGACGTCAAGTGGTATTTTCCCAAATTAAAAAATGGCCATTTATTAGCCGTGCCTTTGGAAGATGGTCCAAAACCACTATGTGCTTATTTTATAAAAGATATTGGTAAAGTACCTGAAGCTATTGATATTAGGAAGCTATTTTGAGAAAACTGAAGCGATCCTAGGATCGCTTCAATATTCGTTATTTTGTTTCGGAAACCTTTAAGGCAGTTTTTTGAGCTCTTTTGACACGACGAGTTCCACCACCATTATTTAGATAACGCCCAAATATATTTGGATCAGCCAGTTCAGCATTTATTTGTGTCCAACCAGCTGTTTCACCGGGTTTGTTGACTGGGAACTTGCTCAAATAGCCACCACTCAACATAGCAGGAATTGGACCAGTCAACTTACCCATAAAATCCCATTTGTTGCCAGGGATTCCTGGTTGAAAATACGCTGGTAAAACAAAGTTGGAAACCCGTGTACTACCAATCGCATATCCAAATGCATCATCTTCCACGGCATCACACATTTCAAAAGCATATAGGTACCCAGATGTGTCAGAGTCCTGTGAAAATACGGTTAGATCAATATCTGGATCAGCAATCATTTCCAGGAGTTCGTGGCTCATAGTAACTGACCAGCTGAGTTTATATTGTAGATCAGTCTTAACGAAAACTTTGCCCATGGGAAGTCCTGCAGGGGTCAAGTCATGATATCCCAATGCACCTTGTTGGTCACTATTATCAAGCAATACTAGCCACCAAGTAGTGGGATCGGGTTTATGTCCCTTGGGTACAAAAATAAGATCTGCATCAATCCCCCAGATTGGTGCAAAGTCTCGATGAATTTGAATTTGAAGTGCATCTGTTATTGGTTTGACATCCGCGTCATGAACTACAGTTGTTTCATTGACGATTGAAATTTTAATTTTGGCCATTTTTATCTCCGATTAAAGCGCCACATTATTTATGTTCAGAGAAAAACAAAGCCCCTGACTTACTTGGGTTCGTCAGAGGCTTTGCCTGAGTCTGCTAACTATTTTCTAGTCTAGCGAGATTAGGATGTTGGTATTGTTGCTTGACCAGGAGCAGTAAGTGTTGTTCCTGTAGCATACCAAGTATAAGAAGTGCCATCATAAGCAACCACAGTGTGATCATTAATTTTAGCAGCATATTTTACGTTGCCTGCGTTTGCAAAATTGACGCCTGGAACTGCTGCATAAACACCACCGGCTGCTACGTTTACTGCGGTTACAACACCTGACGCAATCGTAGAAGTAGCTTGTGCATCTGAACCCAGGGAAGCATTGAATGAAACAAAGGGAGGTGCATCATATCCAGAACCACCGGGGCTAACTGTAACAGTTTTTACAGTCCATGTTCCATTTATGGTTGCTCCAGTACCAGTTGCGCTTCCTGAAAGTGCAATTGGATTTGATGGAACACTTGAGAATAGACCAGGTGATTTGACAGTGAGTTGGTCAACACCCCACCCGAGGTTGAATGTTGCAGTTGTTAATCCACTATTTGCAGTAACAGCAACGTTTGGTGTTACTGGGTTAGCTGGTAATGTTGTGCTTGTATATGATCCATCTGTTGCAAGTGCAACTGATAAAGTACCAATTGCACCGTTTCCTGTGGTTGTTGCTACAGTAATTTGCGCAGGTTGCACATAGCCAGGCCCACTGAAAGTAAATGTGTCGCCAACTGTGAAACCAGTGCCATTTGTTTGTACGTTTGCAATACGAACGTGTACTGAATTGACGGTAACATTTGCTATTGTGGTGTTGGATCCACCTAACAGTTGTAGAGTTTCACCCGGAACATAGTTTGCACTGGTGGTACCTGTACCATAAACTGCAATGTTTCCTGCGCTGTAAAGTCCCACATTTGCAGTTGCGGCAACGCCGGATCCAGATGCCCCATATGGTGTGATTTGAATGGTAGCTTGTCCAGCAGCAGTTGGTGCTGTGTTTTGAAGAGCAACAACTCCTAGGAAAGTGGTATTGGATGTTGCGTTTGTGGTATTAACATAATACCTATGATAATTTTTTTCTTTGATAATGTATCCTGTTCGTGCTTGCGAATCTCCAGATACCCAAGCATTAATGGCAATTTGTTGACCTGTTTGTGAGGTATTGCCGATTAGTGTTTTTTTAAGAGGGCGACCCATGTGTTGTTTATCTCCTTGTGCTGTAGTCTTATTTATGCAGAACCAAAATTTTGAGCCAATTCAAACTTGATATTCCAACTCAAATGTCATAAATTTGTGAGATAGGTGAACTTTTATGGCAGAAGACAAAAAATACAAATTGGATCTATTCAAAACACTGGAATCAATTGATCGTGGTAATAAAACCTATTATCAGAATTTGACTGAAGAAGAGAAGAAGGGATATGCAGCTCTTGTTCTTATGCGATATATGAGCAGTCTTCCAAGTCAAAACTCGCAGGCTGACCTATCTGTTATTTTAACAAATGACATTGTGAATGTGGGTTTTTGGGAATTATCGAATCATCCAGAATTGCAACATCAACTCATGTGTGTGGTTGGAACAGGAGTAAAACAACATCGACCCTGGATATCAAAAAAGAAAACAACGAATACTCCTAATTTGGATGAGTTTTTTTCAAAAATATATCCGGATGTAAATATTACAGAGCTCAACATACTAAAAACTGATTTAACAACCGATGCTTTAGAAACACTGTGTCGAGCACATGGTGAAAGCAAAGCAGATACAAAAAAGATTTTAGAGGATTTAAAGAAATTAGATGCATAAATGTGAATTTTGCAAAAGGTCTTTTAATCGTGAAGACGTTTTAATTAATCATAGCTGTGAAATTAAACGGCGATGGTTTGCCAAAGAAGATCCAGTTAGTCGACTGGCATTTATTGCTTGGAGTCGGTTTTATGAACTCAGCATGCCGAATTCCAGAGTTTCAAGAACTGATTATCGAGAATTTATAGACAGCAGGTATTATACTGGGTTTTATAAATTTGGAAAATATTTGGTCCAAACTGATCCTATTGATGTCAACAAATTTATCGACTTTGTGATCAAAGGTAATATTCCAATGACAGAATGGACAAACGAAAAAATATACAATCAATATGTCGCTGAGTTGATTAAAAAAGAAGAACCGGAAGCTGCATTAGAGCGTAATATTGAATTGATGCAGAAGTGGAGTCAAGAAAGTGGTGAAACTTGGACAGACTTTTTCCGAAAAGTTGGAGCAGGGTCTGTTATACAATGGTTGAAGCGTGGTCGTTTGAGTCCCTGGGTATTGTACAATGCCCCATCAGCTGAAGAATTTTTTGAAAGATGTTCAGCTGAGCAAATTACTTTGATAAAAGATTTAGCACCAATTGCTGTTTGGAAAATAAAATTTTCCCGAAACACTGCGGGTACAAAATTCCTAAAAGAAACCCTAGCCGAGGCTGGACTATGAACCATAAATTGACTGATGAAGAAATGTCAACCATGTATGACGCTGATAAACCACAGGAAGCTGTTCCTGTTACCGGCACTGCCGTTATTCCAAAAAACACTACCAAAGAAGAAAATCAAACAACTTATTTTCTTGCTAAGATTCGATCATTGGAATCTACGGTCAGTACACTACAACAAAAAACTCGTGATCAAGCAACTAGGATCAGCAATTTGGAACAACAGGTTCGACAAATTTCTAGAAAGCTGCCCTAATGTCCGGACGTGGTGATATTGATATTGATTTCCCAGATAGATCACTGGCTTTAGTTGGTGTTGATCATACCCCTGCCAGCATATTTCGAGATGGTGAAATCATTCGTCATAATACAGGTGTTTATTTTCATAAAATGCCAGTTGATCCCATAACGGGCTTGGCCAGCATTGACTATAAATCTGCAGAAGATCGACACTGTTATAAAATAGATTTGCTTAACCTGCACGTCTATGATCGAGTACGAGATGAAGCACATTTATTGGATTTGATGTCTCGACCATTTGATTGGGAACTATTACAGTATCCGGAATTTTGCCAGCAGCTATTTCACATCAGTAATCACTCGGATTTAATAAAAGTCTTAAAACCCAGTTCCATAATTGAATTAGCCATGTTCCTAGCTTTGATTCGTCCTGGCAAAAAACATTTAATAGAACGTTGTAAACATTCGGGATTTTCTGCTATTTCAGCGGAAATTTGGGTTCCTTCGGAAGACGGGTATTATCTAAAAAAGAGTCATGGTGTATCATATGCGCAAGTGGTGGTAATACATGCACAATTGATTTTGGAAGACCTTGACAAAACTGTTTGAATGCCGCATCGTTTCCAGAGTGGAGATAAACAATGAAATTTGAACATCAAATAACTGAAAACATGTTTGGCACACAAGTTGTTTTTGAAACAATTGATCAAAAACACAAATATGTCGTTGAACTGGAGACCAATCCATTTGAAAAACTGATGTCTGTCTCTGATGGGTTTTTATTCAAAGCACCAAATTTACCTGATTCAATTTTAAAACCAGCGTTGGCGTCTCTTTCAGAATCCTATGATCCATTTGATTTTAGTTTGTCATGGGATGAAAAAAACAATTGCCTAACCAGTCTAGTTCGATTTTCTGACATGGAAGATGCCGCTAGCTTTTCAATGGCACATGCACGTTATTTTCAAAAGTGGAGTGATGAAAAGGAATTGGAATCACAGAAGGAACGCAAACCTTTGGAATTTGAAGATATCCTGGATGAAGAAGGCAACCTGGTTGGTAAAAGAGTGCAGATCGAAGTATCAACAATTGATGATTTGGTATAAATATAGCTGTACATAATCAAAAAGGCTATTCATGTCAATACAAATCAAAACCCAAACTCTGGAACTCAACTTCCACAAATTATCTAAAACTGGTGATAAAGAAGCCGTTCTTTCAGAAGATAGAATTGCTATTCTTAAAGAAACACTGGATGAAATAATTCAAGAAATGATTGGTGATCCAGCAATAGTAGTAGAGATTGTTGAAACAAATAAATAAAGAATGCACAGTGTCATTCTCTTAAGTAGTACGACTACCAATCCTTCTGGATTACCAACGCCAATAAATGTGACTGGTCCAAAAACACCTGGTGCCGGCTACACAAATACAGTTGGTAACAATCATACTATCAGTGCTTATCTAGCCAATTTTGTAGGTCGTCTGTATATTGAAGGATCACTTGCAACTGATCCACAGGCAACTGATTGGTTTCCGATTCCATTGACGTTGGATTTGTTACCCTATCAACAGTTTCCCAAAGATCCTGCAAATCCTACCAGTGGTGACTTGGGCGATACTGGTATTGCTACCTACAGTTTTTCAGGAAATTTTATCTGGATCCGAGCTCGCATAGACCGTTCTTATTTAAGCAATCAACCACTGGATCCTGCTTATATTGGATCCATTACTCAGATATTGTTAAATTATGGTACAGTCGGTGGTGTTGCAGGCGGGTTCACCTCACTTGGAGGCGGTCTTCAAATAACAGGACCAACTGGTCCGAGCATGGGTCCCGATGGTCCCACTGGCCCGACTGGTATAATTGGGCCAACTGGTGCTACGGGTGTAACTGGCGCTACTGGTGCAGCTTCTACCGTAACAGGTCCTACAGGAATACAGGGACCAACTGGTCCTGCAGGACTAACTGGCGCACAATCTACTGTAACAGGACCAACGGGTCCCAATGGAGGACCAACTGGACCAACTGGACCGATTGGCGCAGCTTCACAGGTAACTGGGCCAATTGGATCAACTGGTCCTACTGGTTCGACAGGTTCAACTGGAGCTACTGGTCCACAGGGACTAAACACCACATATAATTTTACAGTTGTTTATAATATGGACGGTACAATTAATTCTGTTACTGGGGTACCATCCGGATGGACAACTTCTGTATCAGGAAGTTCAATCACAGTCAGTTATGTCAATTTGGGTTTACCACAAGGCATGTTCTTGTGGGGTCAGCAAGCTATTAATTCCACTCGCTGGACTGGCATTTCAGAATCAAATTCATGCTTCATTGCATATGATATCAGTCAACCAAGTACTTTCGTTATTACCGGATTAACCCCTTCCAATACAGGTACTGTAATTGGTGCTAAAGTTCGAATCAGCATATTTTTCTAAGGAACTTACATGTTTGCATTACCAATAATTTTTATGTTAGCTGACAGATGGTGTGGCGGCGGATTGGGATGGCAATCTAATTTTCCTGGCAGGCCCATATATTGGGTGTTTTTGCCACTAGTGGCTTTATCTGTTTTGATAGCAGGTTGGCCAGCTGGATTAATTAGTTTGGGGTGGATCATCTGGCGTTCACCAGGCTGGTCATTATTTGGTGGTACGATGACACCTAAAAATGTCAAACAAATTGTTGGAACTTTTTTCCGACATTGTTTAATATTGGCGAGTTTGGTGATCGCCGGATTAGTGGGGGTTAGTTTACTGCAAATATTTGTTGCTGGTATTGTTTTTGCGTTAATTGCTACTGGTTTGGCAATTTGGTTGAATTATATGATAACATACTATCCTAACAAGACGTGGGCAAACACTATAGTGGAATTATCGCGTGGATTTGCTTGGGGCAGTCTATTGATATTTGTGTTTACCAAATTCTAAGGCTGGGGAGCTTTTCATCTCTCCATTCAAACCACTGTCGCATCGGCACCAACAAGTTCAAAGTTTGTGCTACCGATTCCAAACATCAGACGGCGAGATCTGAGGGCCGTGTGTCACCAATATTGTACAGAAGCTAGAGAATCGAACTCTATTGGACTGCCTGACCGCAGTTGTTGAACATGTCAGTAGTTCAACTCCAAATTGCTAAATGCTTCCGTTATCCGCATAAAATATCCAATGAGAAAAAATAGTAAGATACTAAGCTCACTCATCAGCCTAAAACTATAAAAGCAATTACTTGCTTTCTTGATATAGAACTCGCTATTTCAATCACGAATTTTTATT
>Ga0007834_1000104_pt1 | contig 31367 bp, 32 predicted proteins | sample CryBogCBE06Nov07_FD_71233 | JGI IMG/M metagenome (GOLD analysis project Ga0007834, IMG submission 71233) | Freshwater microbial communities from Crystal Bog, Wisconsin, USA - CBE06Nov07 | ecosystem: Environmental > Aquatic > Freshwater > Lake | place: Crystal Bog, Wisconsin, USA | collected...
CGTCTTGGCCCGATTGCTCAAGGAGAGTGCCGGAGTCAAGGTTTAGCGCTTCGCTTTCTGGCTGTCAGATGATTTTGTTATTACAAAACGAAAAACTATTCTTTTGAGGTTTAAAGAATTGTCCTTAGAGTCTGATTCAACTTGTCTGAATTGAGTTTAAAGCAGACGGGTGATTTGTCGAAAGGATACCCATGACTGTCGTAGCAGAGTCCGTTCAGTTGGCGCAACCCTTGGAGGCGGCTAGAGCAGTCGCCCTGGCCTCAGGCCTTGCGTATGCCGGTGGAATCAGCCCCCCCGTAGCCTGGAAATTGGTGACCGAAGGAGACGCGGTGCTTGTTGACGTACGGACCGCCGAAGAGCGAAAGTTTGTTGGTCATGTTCCTGACAGCCTGCATGTGCCGTGGGCGACCGGGACCAGCCTGACCCGCAACCCCCGTTTTGTGCGTGAACTGGAGGCCAGGGTGGGCGGGAAAGATGCAGTCGTCCTGTTGCTGTGCCGAAGTGGCAAACGCTCTGCTCTTGCAGCGGAGGCTGCTGCCCAGGCGGGCTTTCGTTATATTTTCAATATCTTGGAGGGCTTTGAAGGGGAAATCGACTCCCGTCAGCACCGGGGCACTGGTGATGGATGGCGCTTTCACCAACTGCCTTGGGTACAGGACTGATGGCGGCCCAGCAGTACACCTCAGCCGGAAACAGCCAGGCGACCGCATTTGACGTACAGGGCATTGTTGATGCCCTTCATGGTGCAAGGCAGGACTGGCGCCTGTCGCAGAACCGATCCAGTGAGCCAGGCGGGCGTGAGTTTCCCTCGCGCGATGCACTCGCAGCCATCGTTGACTTGCTCAAGGGGGCTTTGTTTCCGATGCGTCTCGGGCCGGTGGATCTGCGACAGGAGAGCGAAGATTTTTACGTGGGCTATACGCTGGACGCGGCATTGCACGCCCTTCTTGCGCAAACCCGCCTGGAACTGCGACTTGCTTCGCATGTCGGGTCGGCAGACAAGGTGCAGGCTCGTGCGTACGAGGCCACTGCCCAGTTCGCGAGGGCGCTGCCTGAAATCCGCCGGCTGCTGGACAGCGATGTCCTGGCAGCCTTTCAAGGCGATCCGGCAGCGCGCAGTGTGGACGAAGTGCTGCTGTGCTACCCGGGCATTCAGGCGATGATCTACCATCGCCTCGCCCATCAGCTTTATTTGCTTGAGCTCCCCTTGCTGGCGCGCATTGTGGCTGAGCTGGCTCACGGTCAGACCGGAATCGACATTCATCCGGGAGCCCGAATTGGCGCGGGTTTTTTCATCGACCACGGTACCGGCGTGGTGATTGGCGAAACCGCCGTCATAGGTGAACGGGTTCGCCTGTACCAGCATGTCACCCTTGGAGCGAAGCGTTTTCCGACCGATGCACAGGGGAATTTGCAAAAGGGGCTTGCCCGGCACCCGAAACTGGAAGACGACGTGGTGATCTATGCGGGAGCTACCGTTTTGGGTCGAATCACCATCGGCCGCGGCGCAACCATCGGTGGCAATGTCTGGCTGACTTCCGATGTGCCACCTGGTGGAAACGTGACACAAGCTGTATCCCGCCACGGGGAATCCGAGCGGACGCTGCAACCGTGAGTCAAACTCTGGTCGAGAGCTTTGGTATCGCTGTGAGACGATTGCGCGAGGCCAATGGCTGGTCGCAAGAGCAACTTGCCGAGCGTGCGGAGCTCAACCGATCCTATGTGGGGGAGATTGAGCGTGGTCAAGCCATCTCGTCGATCGTGACAGTGGACAAGCTGGCACGGGCATTGGGCGTGACGAGTGCGACATTGCTTCAAAAGTCCGATCAGGTCAGCCAGCAGCGAACTGTGCGCGGTATTGTCTTGGCGGCTATAGCATGTTGAAGAATGCCTTCGGCCATCCGACACTCCACCTTACTTCTCCACTTCAACCCATTACCCGACGGAAACCTCCATGACTGCAACAGTAGGCGGAACCCATGCGCTTGGCGACAGTGCTGCGCGGCAACTAGCCAATGCAACCAAGACCACAGCACAGCTGTCCACGATTTCGCCGCGTTGGCTTACACACTTGCTACAGTGGGTTCCCGTGGAGGCCGGTATTTTCCGCCTAAACACCGTCAAGAACCCCGAGTCTATCAAGGTCACCTGCACGGCCCGCGAAAGCGAGAACCAGCTACCCCGCACCTTTGTCGACTACGACGAAAAGCCGCGGGAGTTTTTCCTAAACGCTGTCAGCACCGTTTTGGATGTGCACACCCGCATTTCAGACCTCTACAGCAGTCCGCATGACCAGATCAAGGAGCAACTGCGCCTGACCATCGAGACGATCAAGGAAAACCAGGAAAGTGAACTGATAAACAATCCGGACTATGGCCTTCTTGCCCAGGCGACGGATGAGCAGCGGGTTTTTCCCTTGACCGGTGCCCCGACGCCCGACGATCTTGACGAGCTTTTGACGAAGGTCTGGAAAGAGCCGGCCTTCTTCCTGGCCCATCCCCTCGCGATCGCTGCCTTTGGCCGTGAGGCCACCCGGCGTGGTACGCCCCCTCCCACGGTGAGCCTGTTTGGTTCCCAATTCATCACCTGGCGCGGAATCCCCCTGATTCCCTCCAATAAAGTGCCGGTAGCGGATGGCAAAAGCAAAATCCTGCTGTTGCGGGTGGGCGACAAGCGCCAAGGCGTCGTCGGCCTGTTCCAGCCGGGGCTCCCCGGCGAACAAAGCCCAGGCCTTTCAGTCCGCTTCATGGGTATTAACAACCATGCCATAGCGTCCTACCTGATTTCCCTGTATTGTTCGCTGGCGGTTCTGACGCCCGATGCACTTGCCGTGCTGGACGACGTCGAGGTCGGCAAGTACCACGATTACGCTGACAAATACAAGTAAGCGGCTGCCGTGAGTACCCCCGGCTCCTTCATACCTTCCGCGGGGCCGCAGGGCCCTGTGGATCCTGTAGTCTTGGCCCGCATGGCTACAGAATTCTTTTCCACCCTGCCTAGCCAACAGGGTTTGCCTGTGGGTGTCCAGGCACCCGTGAATGTCGCTCCTGCCGGATCGCCACTGACCAGCCCGGCCGGCTTCGGACCGGGTGTGCCTGGAACACCGGTTCCCCAGGGGCAAATTCCCGGTGCAAATATGCTTCCCAGTTCTCCTGGCCCCCTGCTGTCGATCGGCAATCGCGCTTCCGCGCTGCTTCCGCATGCGACCGCAGCCAATGGCGTGCCCGACACGGTGGTCAGTGTTCTGCCAGCCTACGAGCCCAAATTTGGGAGCGGTGTGCTGGGTGTACCCGAGGCGCAAGCGGCAGCAGCCAGCGCGGCAGCACGCGAGCCTGGAACGGATTCAGGGGGCTATTATTTTCTAGGCGATTCGCACGGGCATCCCTCTGCAGGAATTTCGCCATCAGCTGCGCCCGATGGCCTCGATTCCCTGGCCCGTCTGCCGTTTGAGACAGCGTCGGTGCCGCCCGCATCTGCGCCCCCGATTGATGCCGCGCATGTGCGGTCATCCACTAATCCGAAGTTCTATTTTCTGGACTCGGTCGTTTTGCCGAGCGGGTACGTCACACCAGCGACTCCAGCGCACCGCAATGCAGTTCCTCAAGTAGGTGCCAGCGCCCACCCCCCTTTTGATGTGCATGCTGTCAGGCGGGATTTCCCGATACTAAATGAGCGAGTCAATGGCAGGCAACTGGTCTGGTTTGACAATGCCGCCACCACACAAAAGCCCCAGTCCGTGATTGACCGCATTTCGTATTTTTACGAACACGAGAACTCCAACATCCACCGGGCCGCCCACGAGCTTGCGGCACGCGCGACTGATGCCTATGAGGGTGCCCGCGAGCGGGTTCGGCGTTTTATCAACGCCCCCGATATAAACGAGGTTATCTTTGTCCGCGGCACAACCGAAGCCATCAACCTCGTTGCCAAGAGCTGGGGGTGGCAACACATTGGCGAGGGAGATGAAATCGTCGTCTCTCATCTGGAGCATCACGCCAACATCGTGCCCTGGCAGCAGCTTGCAGCCGCAAAAGGCGCAAAATTGCGTGTTATTCCGGTCGACGACCGCGGCCAGGTGCTCCTCGACGAATACCGCAAACTGCTCAGTGACCGCACCAGGATTGTGTCGGTTACGCAGGTTTCCAACGCCTTGGGTACGGTTGTGCCGGTCAAGGAAATAGTGGAACTTGCACATCGTGCGGGCGCGCGGGTACTCGTGGACGGTGCGCAGTCAGTCTCCCACATGCCGGTCGATGTTCAGGAGATCGGCGCCGATTTCTTTGTGTTTTCGGGTCACAAGGTGTTCGGGCCAACGGGCATTGGCGTGGTTTGGGGCACGCGGGAGGTGCTCGAAGACATGCCTCCCTGGCAGGGGGGCGGCAACATGATTGCCGACGTCACATTCGAGAAGACAGTTTTTCAGCCAATCCCGAACAAGTTCGAGGCCGGCACAGGCAATATCGCTGATGCCGTGGGACTCGGTGCTGCGATCGACTACGTCAGCAAGGTGGGAATTGAAAACATCGCCCGCTACGAGCATGAATTGCTTTGCTACGGAATGAAGGAATTGGCAGCCATCAAGGGCGTGCGTCTCGTTGGAACCGCGGCCGACAAAGCCAGCGTGATGTCCTTTGTTCTGGCCGGGTACTCCACCGAGGAAGTCGGGCAGGCACTGAACGACGAAGGCATTGCCGTGCGAACCGGTCACCATTGTGCGCAGCCAATCCTGCGCCGGTTTGGCCTCGAATCCACAGTTCGTCCTTCGCTGGCTTTTTACAACACCTTTGATGAAATTGACCGTTTGGTTGCGGTTGTTCGCAAACTGGCGTCGGCCAGGCAGTCGATCCACTAGTTGAATGCAATCTGCATTGCGCGGGCTCGAATCTCATAGCGAGCCTGTCCTTGCATCGTTTTTTTATATACCAATTCGTAGATTAACTAACAAAGATATATTCTTTTGAATTTAAGTGATTGCTCCAGACAATCAGGCAACGCATCAATGGAGCAAGTTTTGCAGATTCAAGGGAGTAAGCCGACGATAGTGATTGTTCCGGGTTGGCGCAACTCGGGCGAAGGCCATTGGCAGACGATCTGGTCGGAAGGCCTTCCGGGCGTGGTGCGGGTGCAGCAGGACGACTGGATCGCGCCATCCCGCTCCTCCTGGGTTGCAAATATCGGGCGGACCATCCTTGAGCAGGAGGGCCCTGTTGTCATGGTGGCGCATAGCCTCGGCTGTATTGCCATAACCCATCTGCCACAAGACTTGTCTAGTCGGATTGCCGGCGCGCTGTTGGTGGCTCCGGCAGATCCCGAACGTCGCGCAATTTTGAGCGACTTTGCGCCCGTTCCCTACCAGCACCTGCCCTACCGCAGCATTCTGGTCGCCAGCAGCAACGATCCTTACTGCCCCATACGGCTTTCCGGAGCCTATGCGCGAGCCTGGGGCAGCGAGTTTGTTCGATTGCAGGATGCTGGCCACATCAACGTCGATTCGGGGCACGGTGACTGGCCGCTTGGCCTCGCCTTGCTCCAGTCGTTGGTCGGCCTCCCTCTAGTCCCGTTCCGCACAAAAGCACTGGAGTCCGCATGAGCAGCAGTGCTCGAACCCGGGTTCTACCCGGGTTTCGTCTGACCATTGGGTTCACCCTTTTCTACCTCAGCCTGATCGTCCTGGTTCCTCTCTCGGCGCTGTTCTTCAAGACCTTCACGATCAGTGGGGAGGCGATTTGGGCCGCAGTCAGCTCTCCCCGCGTTGTGGCATCCTACCGGCTCACTTTTGGCGCTTCCTTGCTCGCGGCGCTGATCAATCTGGTGGCAGGCCTGCTGGTGGCCTGGGTACTTGTGCGCTACGAGTTCCCCGGCAAGAAACTGGTGGACGCACTGGTGGACTTGCCGTTTGCGCTACCTACGGCGGTGGCTGGCATCGCACTAACTGCCTTGCTCGCCAGCAATGGCTGGATCGGATCGCTCACCGAACCGCTGGGCATCAAGCTAGCGTACACCCCCAACGGGGTGGTGATTGCCCTGATCTTCATTGGCTTGCCCTTCGTTGTGCGTACCGTCCAGCCTGTCCTCGAGGATGCAGAAAAGGAACTCGAAGAGGCGGCTCTGTGTCTGGGTGCGACACGATTGCAGACCTTCACGCGGGTGATCTTGCCGACCATCCTGCCCGCACTTTTGACGGGCTTCGCGCTGGCTTTTGCGCGGGCCATTGGCGAATACGGGTCGGTCATTTTTATTGCGGGCAATATGCCAATGGTCTCCGAAATCACCCCGCTGATCATTATCAGCAAGCTGGAACAGTATGACTACGCTGGTGCCACCGCGGTGGCGGTGGTGATGCTAGTGTTCTCGTTCGTCCTGCTGTTCGTCATCAATGCATTGCAGGCCTGGCAACGCAAGCGCTCAGGAGGGGCCATGGCATGAGTGTTCGCCAGACATCTGTTACATCTACCGAGTCACCATGGGTCAGACGCACGCTGATTGGTGCCGCTCTTGCATTCATGGGGCTTTTTCTTTTCCTGCCACTGGCTTCGGTATTTGCCGAGGCGCTTCGCAAGGGTGCAGGTGCCTACCTGGATGCCTTGCGTGAACCGGATGCCTGGTCGGCCATTCGTCTGACCCTGCTCACTGCTGCCATTGCCGTGCCCCTCAACCTGCTGTTTGGCGTGTCCGCTGCCTGGGCGATTGCCAAGTATGAATTTCGCGGCAAGGCCTTTCTGACGACTCTGGTGGACTTGCCGTTTTCCGTCTCTCCGGTCGTGGCAGGGTTGATCTATGTGCTGGTCTTTGGTGCCCAGGGTTGGCTGGGCCCATGGCCGGCGGAGCACAATATCAAAATCATCTTTGCCGTGCCGGGAATCATCCTTGCAACCGTGTTCGTCACCTTTCCTTTCATCGCCCGAGAGCTCATTCCCTTGATGCAGGCGCAGGGCAGCGACGAGGAGCAGGCCGCAATCGTGCTCGGTGCAACGGGTTGGCAGACCTTCCGCTACGTTACCCTGCCCAACATCAAATGGGGCTTGTTGTACGGGGTGATCCTCTGCAATGCAAGGGCCATGGGCGAATTCGGTGCGGTGTCGGTGGTGTCGGGGCATATTCGCGGCCAGACCAACACGATGCCCCTGCACGTGGAAGTGCTCTACAACGAGTACCAGTCTGTCGCAGCATTTTCCGTAGCTTCGCTGTTGGCGCTGTTGGCACTGGTTACCCTGGTCATCAAGACGTTTGTGCGTTGGCGCTTTGAGCGCGAAGAAAAAGCGGCCGCCAACCTGCCGCCCGAGGCACCTTTGGCGCTGCCGCTGATCTTTCAGGAAAGTACCGTCAGTCCATGAGCATACAAATACGCAACATCAGCAAACAGTTTGGGGATTTTCAGGCCCTGAAGAATGTCTCGCTGGATATTGATTCAGGTGAGTTGGTCGCGCTGCTGGGGCCCTCGGGCTGTGGCAAAACGACGCTGCTGCGCATCATTGCCGGCCTTGAAACCGCCGATACTGGCAACATCCTGTTCAGCGGAGAAGACAACACCGACAAACACGTTCGCGAGCGCCAGGTGGGATTTGTCTTCCAGCACTATGCCTTATTCCGCCATATGACGGTGTTTGAAAACGTGGCCTTTGGCCTGCGCGTCAAGCCGCGCGGTGAACGGCCCGGCGAGGCGCAGATCAGCAAGAAGGTCCATGACCTTCTCAAGTTGGTGCAACTGGATTGGCTGGCCGACCGCTTTCCGGCCCAGCTGTCGGGCGGACAGCGACAGCGCATCGCCTTGGCCCGCGCCCTGGCAGTCGAGCCCAAGGTGCTTTTACTGGACGAACCCTTTGGCGCCCTGGATGCCAAGGTGCGCAAGGAACTGCGCCGTTGGTTGCGCCGCCTGCATGACGAGCTTCATGTCACCAGCATTTTTGTGACCCACGACCAAGAGGAGGCGCTCGAAGTCTCTGACCGGGTCGTTGTGATCAACAAGGGGCAGATTGAGCAGATTGGTAGCCCGCAGCAGGTTTGGGAGAGCCCAGCGAGCGCATTCGTCTACGGATTTCTGGGTGATGTCAACCTATTCAAGGGCAGGGTGCACGAGGGCGAAGTTCACCTGAACGGCATCCGGCTGCAATCGCCTGAGCACGCCCATGCGCAAAACGCTGGAGCGTTTGCCTATGTGCGCCCGCACGATCTGGATGTGCAGCGCTATACGCCCGGTGCCGAAGGGATTACCGTCGAACTCAGCCGTTCCATCGTTATCGGTCCGATCGCCCGCCTGGAACTTATTCCGCTCGGCGCAACCCAACTGGACGACAATGCCATGATTGAGGCGCAAATTCCAGCGCAGCAATTTCGTGAGATGGGCTTGCGTGATGGCGAAACTCTGGTGGTCAACCCGCGCAGGGCCAAGGTGTTTGTTGAAGGGTGACAATGTTTCCGGACTGGTTGAGGATTGATGGGGTGCCTGAAAACGCATGGGCGCCGCGCAGGGTGCTGGTGTTGATAAGCGTGGGCTGCGTGGCGATGTTGGGTTTTGGGCTCTATTTGCAGCATGTCGTGGGCCTGGAGCCCTGCCCGATGTGCATCGTGCAGCGCTACGCTCTTGTTTTGATAGCAATCTACGCTGGCTTTACGGCGTCTTTCAGCCGAAGCTCTCTGCATCGTGCTGGATTGGCAGGTGTCGGACTGCTGGCTATCGGTGGAGCCTATGTGGCTGCGCGTCAGAGCTGGCTGCAGTGGTATCCGCCCGAAGTGGTCTCCTGCGGGCGCGATTTTTACGGAATGATCGAGACCTTTCCGCTCAAGCGCGCCATTCCGATGATTTTCAAGGGTGGTGGCGACTGCTCCAAGGTCGACTGGACCTTTCTGGGCGGATCTATCGCCAATTGGTCCTTTGCGGCCTTCTTGGGCATCGCGGTGCTGGCGTTGCTACTATTTCTGGATCACCTGCGCCGCAAACCTGCCTGAATTCAGCAGCCGGCCTGCAAACCCGCGCCGCACTACAACTTTTTGACCAGAACCTGGCTCCTTCGGTCCCAGTTGTATTTGCGCTTGCGCGCCTCGGGCAGCCAGTCGGCATCGACCTGCATGAAGCCGCGCTTGAGGAACCAGTGCATGGTCCGCGTGGTGAGCACAAAGATGCTGTCCAGGCCCATGGCCTTGGCGCGCTGCTCGATACGTTTGAGGATTTTCTCGCCATCCCCTTGGCCCTGGCTTTGAGGCGAAACCGTCAAAGCAGCCATTTCGGCGGTTTTGGACTCCGGGTAAGGGTAGAGTGCCGCGCAGCCGAAGATCACACCGTCGTGCTCAATGATGCTGTACAGGCCCGCGTCGCGGTCGATCTCGCTGCGGCTGCGCTTGACCAGGGTCCCGTCCTTTTCGAAGGGCTCAATCAGTTGCAGGATGCCGCCAACATCCTCGTGCGTAGCCTCCCGCAGGGATTCGAGCTTTTCATCGATCACCATCGTTCCGATTCCGTCGTGGACATAAATTTCAAGCAACAGGGACCCGTCCACTGCAAAGGGCAGGATGTGGCTGCGCTCGACACCATGCTTGCAGGCTTTGACGCAATGCTGCAGGTAAAACGCCGTATCGGTTGGCAGCTTGGGGCTGGGCAAATTGGCCAGCAGGCGTTCGGCATCGGCCAGGGGCAATTCGGTATCGACGGGGTTGTCTTCACTCTCTGGTGCGGCCGGATCGAGGCGAATACCGGGAATCTCGGTCAGAAAAACCAGCTTGTCGGCCTGCAGGGCAATCGCCACGGAAGTCGCCAGTTCCTCCATGCTCAGGTTGAAGGCTTCGCCGGTGGGCGAAAAGCCGAACGGGGAGAGCAAGACCATGGCCCCGAAATCCAGCGTCCGCATGATGCCCGCCACATCCACTTTGCGAACCAGGCCACTGTTCTGGAAGTCCACCCCGTCTACGACGCCCACCGGTCGCGCCGTGATGAAGTTGCCCGAAATGACGCGGACCGTCGAGCCAGCCATGGGCGTATTGGGCAGACCCTGGCTGAACGCCGCCTCGATTTCGTATCGGAGCTGACCGGCGGCTTCCTGAGCGCAATCGAGGGCGACGCTGTCGGTGATGCGCATTCCATGCGAATATTTGGCCTGGTGGCCTTTTGCCTTGAGTTGTTCGTTGACCTGTGGCCGGAAGCCGTGCACCAGCACGATCTTGACCCCCATGCTCTGGATCAGGGCCAAGTCCTGTGCTAGATGCTGCAATTTGCCCGCGGCGATGGCTTCTCCCGCGATGCCCACAACAAAGGTTTTGCCGCGGTGCATATGAATGTACGGCGCCACCGAACGGAACCAGGGCACAAAGGTGAAGTTGAAGACGGCAGACATGCGAGGTGGGTGTATTCGATGCGTGAAAGGTGTGGCGCCTGCAGGCGAACAGGCAACGCCGAAAGTGTAAGGGCTACAGCAGCAACCCGGTCAGGCCGAGAGGCTGACCTTATCGTCGCGAAATATCGGGCGCGGCGGCCTGGAGGGAAGGAGGGAGCACAGGGCTGCCTATCTGGGGAGCAGTCCCGGCCTGATCGGCCAAGACGCGGCGGGCGCCATCGAAACGCTTTTCCCAGTATCCGGTGCGCAAATCTTCGACGCGGACGGCGGCCCCGGGCTTGGGCGAGTGGATGAACTTGTTGTCGCCGACATAGATGCCCACGTGGCTGAAGGCCCGGCGCATCGTGTTGAAAAAGACCAGATCGCCAGGCTGCAACTCGGCCTTGTCGATGGTTGCGGTGGCTGCCGCCTGTTGCTCGGCCTTGCGGGGCAGCAGCAGGCCAAGGGTCTGTTCGTAAAGCACACGGACAAAACCGCTGCAATCGAGGCCCGTCTCGAAGCTGTTGCCGCCGCGCTTATAGGGAACGCCAAGGAACCCCATGGCACTAACGACCAATTCGGATGCCTTGTCGCTGACCTTGTCTCCCAATGCCTGGGTGGCATTGCTCAATTGGCCCACAAAGCCCTTGCTTTGGAGGAAAGAATCCATGTCATCCGGATTCGCCGAAGCGGGCGCTGCCTGGACCAAAGAGGAGGCCAAGCAGATCGACAGCAGAATGGATTTGAACGACATGGGCGGAACATACCGCGATCAATTTAAGAAGTCAAGTTAGGAAAACAACCTAAATCATTGATTTTTATGGAAGTACTTAAAAACAAACATTGTTCAATAAATCAACTGACGTTCATATAATTGACGATTGAAGAATTTATTCATCGGGTAAATTTATTTTGGAAGTCCGTATCCACGATTTGATCCCTGTTCTGTCGTCAGAAGAAGGTCGGGCGTTTGAGCAGCAGTCCCAGCAAAGGCAGCAGCGCCAGCAGACGCTGATCGACTCGCGCCGTGCGTTTGTGCTGGATGCGGCGAGGACGGTATTTGCCGAGAAAGGTGCAGATGGCGCAAGCATCCGGGAGATTGCCAAGCGGGCTGGCTATACGCCAGGCGCCATTTACTCCTACTTTGACAGCAAAGAAGCGGTGTATGCCGCGCTGCTTCAGGAGTCCATAGACCGCCTGGAAGCCGCAATTTCGACGGCTCCGGAGTTGCGCGGTCGTCCGCCGCCGCGCGCCCTTGCCGTCAGGGCGCAGGCGTGGTTCGGCTTTTACGCCCAGAACCCACGCGACCTTGAACTGGCCTTTTACCTGCTACAGGGTGCTCCCCAGGGTGGCACGGCTTCTCCAACAGGAATCCAGCTCGCCGAGCGTTTGCGCAAGGCTCTGCAGCCCTGCGAGGAGGCCTTGCAGGCCATGGGGTTGAGCGACCTGGCCGCAGTGCGGGAGAATGCAGCCCTGTTTGCCCACGGAATGGGCCTGCTGCTGCTTGCCCGAACCGGCGGCGCTGCGCTGTCGGGCCAATCTCCCCAAAGCCTGTTTCAGGACTATCTGGATCAATTGACGGCCCGGCTCGATCCGGGCGAAGGCCCAAATTCAAAGGCGCAAGGCCAGGCCGACTTGTTTGGCCACTGACAAAACCCAAGGAAGCCCATGCTGCTTGACTTCGAAGACTCCCAACTCGTTCTGGTGGACTACCAGACCCGTCTGCTGCCAGCTATCCATGAGGCAGACAAAGTGCTCGGCAACGCCATGCGCCTCGCCCGAGTTGCCCAGCTGCTCGGCATTGGCGCAATAGGCACTGAGCAGAACCCTGCCGGGCTTGGAGAAAACGACCCAGCGATCAAGGCTCTGTGCCGGCGCACCTTGGCAAAAACGCATTTCAGCGCATGCGCTGATGGTCTGGTGGAGTGGTTGCGGCCGCAGGCCCGGCCACAGGGCGGCAATGCGCGCAGTTTGCCGAAGCACTTGCAGAAAGCGGTGCCGGCGCCTGCCCTGGCCGCCAATACGGTTGTCATTGCAGGGTGTGAGGCCCATGTCTGCCTGTTGCAGACGGCGCTCGATTTGCTGGACGAGGAATTTGACGTTTGGGTGGTAACTGATGCGTGCAGCTCGCGCACGGAACGCAGCCGGGACGCCGCCTTCGATCGCCTTGCCGCTGCAGGCGCCGAGCTTGTCACTACCGAAATGGTGGCTTACGAATGGCTGCGCAATTGCGAGCACCCGCAGTTCAGGCCTGTCCTTGAATTGCTCAAGCAGGCTTGAACGGCCGCCGCAGCTCAGCGGGCCGGGTCTGGGTAAATCAACCCTTTGAGGCCATACAGGCCGGTGCGCTGAAAAGGCTGCCACTGGCCGGGTTTCTGGGCCAGCCGGTCGGCTACAGCCCACCATGCACTGGGGTTGAGCCCGATCCCGATATGGCTGGCCAGCACTTCAATGTTTTCTGTATAGGGGTTGTGCGGTGCTGGCGCCTGAATGCTGCCTTGCCAGGCCACGATGCCGTCGGTGCGAGAGAAAAGGCTGGTGGTGGGCACCGGTGGCGCTTCGGGCAGGTTGTAGCGGCCCGTTTCGTGATGGATCTTGCGCCCGCTGGTCAGTTCGTAGACGCGCCACGCGTTGGTCGATTTTGGCGGGCCAGAGAAGGGGGTGCCTAAAGTGATCACGCAGCGCACCTTGTCGGGCATGAGTTTGGCAAGCTCGCGCGCATAAATGCCACCCAGGCTCCAGCCGATCAGGCTGACCGGTTGGCCCGACGCGGCGTAAGCCTCAACGACCTGGGTGCTCGCCAATTCCAGAACCCCGGCACGCGCTCCAAAATTGAACCCCTGGTTCCATCCGTGTGTGTCGTAGCCCAAAGATCCCAGGTAGCGCCGCAGGGGAACAGTGCTGGCATCGCTGGCTGAAAGTCCAGGGAACACTACGACGCTGTGGCCATCACCCTCCGGAGCGCGTTGCAAGGCCGGCCATGCCGGGAGGAGGGAAGAAAATTCCCACGGCGCCCGAAACTCCAATGCCAGCAAGCCCAGATGAGGGGCCTGCAAATCTTCATTCGCGTGTTGGGTTTTTTCGCTTTGTTCGCTTGCCATCGGCATCGGCATCTTTCTTTTGGTTGTCGCCGGGGGCAACGGTAACAGCTTTCATGCGCTTGGCCGGCGCGAGCAGGCGCGTTTTAGAGGAGGGCTTCTTCTTTTTCGTCTCCTTGGTGACGCTGCGTGCTGGGGTTTTTACCGAGGGCGCTGTGCCGGTATCCGCCGCCATGGCATAGAGCGTGCGGGCTTGCTCGAAGGCGTCGACCAGGGCATCAGCCAGTTCTTGCAGATGCGGAACAGCCTTTTTGTCGGCAATCAAACCAAAATCCACGCTCCCAGCATAAGTCTGGATTGTGATATTCAGAGCCAGCCCGTGGGTCACGATGGATAGCGGATGAAAGGTCAACATGCGGGCGCCGGCGAGGTACAGGGGTACCTGTGGGCCCGGGACATTGCTGATCGCCAGGTTGGCAATCATGGGCAGCTTCTCGGACAGCCCGGTCGCGCTGTAGGTCTTGAACGCTGCCTTGGCCACGCCACCCACAATCCAGGGCGCGAGAAACGACGGGTAGTCGGTCGGCAGCACGCTTTTGAGGTCGACCAGCGCCTGCTTGACCTTGGCCGTCGAGGCCTGGATCGCGTTCATGCGTTTCAGCGGGTGTGCATATTGGGTGCCCAGGTCCACCACGGTCATGCTCGCCTGGTTGTTAAGTTCCTTGTTGCTCTCCTCGCGCAGGCTCACGGGCATGGCAGCCAGCAAGGGCTTTTTAGGGATGCTGGCGTGTTTCGCCATGTAGGTGCGCAGCGCTGTAGAGCAAATCCAGAGCACGATGTCATTGAAGCTGCCATTGACCGCCTTGGCCATGGCCTTGCATTCCGCGAAAGGAATGCTGGCAGTGGCAAAGCTGCGCTGGGGCGTAATTGCCGCGTTGAAAAGTGTCTTGGGGGCCAGACTGAAGGGCGTTTTGGGCCTGAGCCCTGCGCCTGTACCTGCAAGGGACTGCCGGGCAACCGATCCCCCAATCGCCTGAGCGGCCGATGGCAGGGATTTGGCAAGTTTGGCGTATTGGGCGACCGAATTGGAGAACACCGCGCCAATCATTTTCCCAATCTTGAGGTCACCCTGGCGGCGGGCACTGCGCCCTGCATCAGGTGGGGCGACCTCGCGGGGATTGGGCCCCAAGTCCAGCACAGCGTTGGCGAGCACCGTACCGCCCTTGCCGTCCAGAGCTGCGTGGTGAATCTTTGAGTAAAACCCCGCGTAGCGCCTTCCACCAGGCCCTTTAATGCTGTCAAAAACATAGAACTCCCAGAGAGGTCGGGAGCGATCGATAAGCTGCCCGTGCAGCCTTGCGCATTGCGCCTCGGCCATCCGCACCGTGAGACCGCTGCCGCTGACTTTGCGTACGTGGTAATCCATATCTACCGCATCAGCCTCGACCCAGAGCGGATGGCCCATGTCAAAGGGCATGAAGGCCAGCTTACGCGTGAAGATCGGTGCCAGGTGCAGGCGCTTGGCCAAATGCGTTTGCACAGCCTTATGGAAGCTGCCCTTAAAGCCGTCCGGTAATTCGTAAAGGTGGAATGAGCCTACATGCATGGCCATCTCGGGCGTTTCGAGGTATAGGAAAGTGGCGTCCAGTCCGCTTAGGGTTTTCATGCTTGGGTCTCCAGATCCCGAGACTAATCGTCACCGTCAGCCAACGCTACTGGGGTTTGCGCTGCTTGTCGTCCAAGAGACGAATTCCAATGGCCGCAACTCGTCCGTTGGCGTCACCGAATTGGCGAATATTTGGTACAGTGACAGTCAAGATTCGGAAATGTGGCCATGTCGCAAAACCCCTGATCTAAAACGAGACAAAAAGGAGACACGATGAAGAATTTTCCGAAGTTCAATCACGGACGCCGCAATTTGCTTGGTGCTGCTCTGGGTGCCGTCGGATTGAGTGCCATCCATTCGTCTGCCGGTGCTCAGTCGGTCATCAACCTCCCGTTTGAAAACGGTCAGCGCAACTTGGTGGCTTATCCGGAGAAGCGCCCCCTCATCGTGCTGACATCGCGGCCGCCTCAGCTGGAGACGCCCTTTGCAGTCTTCAACGAGGGCATCATCACGCCCAATGATGCGTTTTTCGTGCGATATCACAATGCCGGCATACCTACATCTATCGACCCAGACACGCACGTCATCAAGGTCGGCGGGAATGCTGTCTCCAAGCCCTATACCCTGACGCTGGCAGAGTTGCGTACGCAGTTCAAACCGGTTGAATATGTTGCGGTAAACCAGTGTTCAGGCAATAGCCGGGGGCACTTCAACCCCCGGGTTACGGGAGGTCAATTGTCCAATGGTGCCATGGGCAACGCGCGCTGGATGGGAGTGCCGTTGCGGGATGTGCTGGCCAGGGCGCAGCTGAAGGACAGTGCCCGGCAGATCACCTTCAATGGGTTGGATCTGCCCATCTTCAGCGGAGATTTCGTCAAAGCGCTCGAGGTCAATCATGCGATGGATGGCGAAGTCATGATTGCCTACCAGATGAATGGGGCCGACCTGCCCATGCTCAACGGCTTCCCGGTCAGGCTTGTGGTTCCTGGTTTTTACGGGACTTACTGGGTCAAGCACCTCTCTGAAATCGAAGTGATTGACGGGGTTTTTGAAGAGTTCTGGATGAAGCCTGGCTACCGGATTCCTGACAACGATTGCGCCTGTATCGAGCCTGGAACAGCACCAGCCGCGACGCGCCCCATCGGGCGTTTCAACGTACGTTCCTTTATAACCTCGCTCGCCGATGGTGCGCGACTGAGAGCTGGTCAGGAGCAGCTAGTCCGCGGCATTGCCTTTGATGGGGGCCAGGGCATCCGGGAGGTCGCCTACTCGGCCGACGGTGGTCAGAGTTGGCGGGAGGCAAGCCTTGGCGAAGACATTGGCCGTTATTCTTTCCGGGAGTTCCGCTTTGGTTTCACCCCGATTGCAGGATCCATTGATCTGCGTGTGCGAGCCTGGAACCGGTCAGGGCAAAGCCAGCCAATGCAGGCTCTTTGGCAGCCAGGGGGCTACATGCGCAACGTTGTTGAGTCGGTCAAAGTAACTGCTGCCTGAGGGTAAAGAATATGACTGTCAGACATCTATTTTCCGTGCTGCTGTTCGTTTCAATGACCGGACCCGTATCGGCAATGGCCGCTCCAAAGGTTATCGAGCTGCCGCCCGACGGGGTGCAACTCAAGAAAAGCGATTTGCCCGGCTATGCAAAGGCACAAGCCATTTGTGCCACCTGCCATAGTGCTGAGTACATGCAGTACCAGCCCCCCAATGCAGCGCGTCCCTACTGGGATGCCATGGTCAAACGCATGAAAACGGTGTTCAAGGCTCCGATCAACGATGCGGACATGCCCGATATTGTTGATTACCTTGCGAAGACCTACGGATCGGGCGCAAGCCAACAGAATTGATGATGGCTTGGCGCTGCCTTTTCGTGGCAACTATGCTCAGTGCGACTTGGCCTCTCATACCGAATTCCAGCCAGTCCGTATGGTTCAGGTCGCCGGGTTCAGCACCTGCCCTGCCAGCGCAAGCAGTTGCGGCTGCGTGATGTCCGGAATGTCGGTGGTGAGATCGCTGACGGCGCGTTGATAGGCCTGGCGGTGATGGGTACGCAGGTACCCCGTCAGTTCCCGGGCCTCGTCTCCCATCGCCTTGCCGTTTGCGACTACGATGATCTTGCCACCGGCAGCCACTGCATCGGCAATGCGCTTGTATCGGGCCATTTTTTCCGTCTCATGCCGCACCTGTGATTCTGGATGCACTTTGTGCGCCAGCTTATGCAGCAACCCGTTAGGGTCATAGGGATGGATTTGCGGTTGTGAATCGATGCCGGACGGCAGATCGATGCGGTAAATCTTGGCGCCATGGTGATCCAGCAAGACCACAAGAGTCGGCGCCACAGGATCGGGATGTGTTGCAGCCTCGGAAGGTGCTTCGGGGGACCACCCTGCTTCTTGCAAAAAATGCCGCAGATCAACCACCTCGGACCCCGTGAGATCCTTGGTTTTCGGTTTGTGCATCAGGTGATGCTTGCCGCCAATGTGAAGGTCAAATTCGCCGCCACCTCTTTCCTGCATCGATCCGATCCTTGCGACGAGTCCGGCGACATCCATCCATTCCAGATTTGATGCTACCGGATGCCGGAATATCGCCTCAAGCGTGCGCCGCTCTGCACCATGGATGGAGGCGCGGTTGTACGCGTTCGTAAGATCACGGGCTTCTGCCTTGGCCAATTTCATTTGGATACCGCTGCAAGTTTGTTGATCATCTCTGCGCCTCTTGATTGTGTTTGTGGTGGGCAAATGTATGTCCGGCTCGCCATGCCGGCTGTACGTTGCCGCACACTTGCGTTAGCTGAACAGAAGTTGGGTTGTGCAATATCGGACGACAGAAAACAAAAAAGCCCCGTGGATAGGGGCTTTTAGGGGTCGTTGGCGGTCTGTATCGGACTACCTAAAACCGGTTTTTGGCGGAAACGGAGGGATTCGAACCCTCGATGAGGCTCTACACCCCATACTCCCTTAGCAGGGGAGCACCTTCGGCCACTCGGTCACGTTTCCAGCGCCCGCATTATCGCACGATCTGCGCGGTCCAACGGGCGTCCCAATCGGGCTTGGCGCGCTGGCTACCGGTTTCGCGTTCCAGTGCGCGGCGGTCGTGTTTGGTGGGCCGGCCCTGGCGCAGGCTCATTGCGGGCTCCGGCGCGAGCCGTCGCTGTTCGGCCGCAGCCAGGCGATTGGCCAGGCTCTCGGGCGATTCCTCGTAAAGCTGTTGGGCGACCGGCGCGGGGCCACGCTGAGCGCTCAGCCCTTTGACCTCGAATGTGCGTATGCCCAGCGGGCTGCGCAGCGCGATGGTGTCCCCGGGCCGGATCTCTTTGGCCGGCTTGATCTCGGCGCCATTGACGCGAACGCGACCTTTGCCGATTTCCTCGGCGGCCAGTGAGCGGGTTTTGAAAAATCGTGCGGCCCAGAGCCATTTGTCCAGGCGCATGGATGCCGCAGGGGAGGGGTTTGAAGCCATGGCTGTACAGTATGCCCGCATGCACAAGCCCGCAGCAGCCCCGCCCTCCTTGCCAATGGATGCTCACGGCATTCTGGCCTTGGCTGCGCGCTCGATGTTCGAGCTGTTTGCCAATGCAAGCCAGGGCATGCTGCTGGTGGATCGCCAGGCGCGCGTGGTCTGGATCAATGACCAATACAAGCGGTTTCTGCCAGCCCTGGGTTTTGAGCGGGAACAGGATTTCGTCGGGCATCCTGTCTCGCAGGTTGTGCAAAACACCCAGATGCACAGGGTGCTGGAGACCGGCAAACCCATCCTCATTGATCTGCTTTCGAACAAGGCAGGCACCTTTGTTGTCAGCCGTATTCCGCTGCGCGACGGGCAGGGCGCGGTCATCGGGGCTCTCGGGATCGTGCTGTTTGATCAGGCCGAGACCACCCTGCAGCCGTTGATTGAAAAGTTCGCCCTGCTTGAGCGTGATCTGGATGACGCCAGGCGCGAGCTCGCGACCGAGCGCAGCAAGCCGACGCATGGGCGGCGCCAATCGAAATACACCTTCGCGAGTTTTGTGGGGACCAGCCCGGCGACTGTCGAGGTCAAGCGCCAGGCCCGCAGGGCAGCCCAATCAAGCAGTCCGGTATTGCTCCTGGGCGAGACCGGAACGGGCAAGGAATTGCTGGCGCACGCGATCCATGCGGCATCGGGCAGGTCACGCGGACCGTTTGTCAGCGTCAATATTGCTGCCGTCCCCGATACCCTGCTGGAGGCCGAATTTTTCGGCGTCGCGCCGGGTGCCTACACCGGTGCCGACCGGCGCGGCCGCGAGGGCAAGTTCCGCCTCGCCAACGGCGGGACGCTGCTGCTGGATGAAATCGGGGATATGCCGCCCAGCCTGCAGGCCAAGCTGCTGCGGGCCTTGCAGGAAGGCGAAGTTGAGCCCCTGGGCTCCAACAAACTTCTGCCGTTCGATGCGCGGGTCATCGCGGCGACTTCGCGTGATCTGGTTGCGCTGGTGCGGGAAGGGCGGTTTCGCGAAGACCTCTATTACCGCCTGAATGTGTTGCCGATCCGGGTGCCGCCCCTGCGGGATCGGCGCAGCGATATTCCGGCCCTGGTGGAGGTCCTGGGAGAGGAAATGCTCCAGCGTAGCGGGGCGCAACTGCCAGAACTCACTGCCGACGCTCTGGCCCTGCTGCAGGCGCAAAGTTGGCGCGGCAATATCCGGGAGTTGCGCAACGTGCTGGAGCAGGCCGCATTGCGCAGCGAATCCCCCCAGCTTGACGCTGGCCAGATTGAGGGCGTGTTGCGCCAGGCGGGCGTGGCTGATATTGAACCCCTCAAGGCCGTGCTGACTGGAGCTTCGCAAGGGGATGCGCTCATGCCCCTGGCCGAACAGGTTCGCCAGGTTGAGGCCCGTGCCATTTCGGCGGCCATGGCCCATACTGGCGGCAACAAGTTGGCGAGCGCGCGGTTGCTGGGAATTTCCCGCGCCACGCTGTACCATCGGCTGGAAAACCCTGATTGAAATTCAGGCAGTTGTATTTTTATTAGGCATTTATTATGTTTGAAATAAATACACTTGAAAATTCAATCGGGAAAATTCCTATAAAAATCAAGGGCTTGCCATCTGGCATGCACCGTGCTGTATTGTTGGAATACCTAAGGAGACTTCTATGTACCGTCGATCCCTGATTGCATTGGTCACGCTGGCTGGCGCTCTGGTTGCCCCCGCCTTTGGCCAATCCAGTGACATCAAGATTGCCCACGTCTACAGCAAGACCGGCCCGCTGGAAGCGTATGGCAAACAGACGCAAATCGGCTTCATGATGGGCCTGGACTATGCAACCGGCGGCACCATGATGGTGGCCGGCAAGAAGATCACCGTGATCGAAAAAGACGACCAAGGCAAACCCGATCTGGGCAAGAGCCTGCTGGCCGCCGCCTATGCGGACGACAAGGCCGATCTGGCCGTGGGCCCCACGTCCTCCGGCGTTGCGCTGGCCCTGCTACCTGTGGCCGAGGAATACAAGAAGATCCTGCTGGTCGAGCCCGCCGTTGCGGACTCCATTACCGGCGACAAGTGGAACAAATACATTTTCCGAACCGGGCGCAACTCTAGTCAGGACGCCATCAGCAATGCAGTCGCGTCCGACATGGACGGCGTATCCATTGCCATTCTTGCCCAGGACTACGCGTTCGGCCGGGACGGCGTCAAGGCCTTCAAGGAGGCGCTCAAGAAGGCCAAGATCGTCCACGAGGAATACCTGCCGCCCGCGACGACCGATTACACCGCGGGCATCCAGCGTCTGGTCGATGCGCTCAAGGGCAAACCAGGGCGCAAGATCATTGCGGTGGTGTGGGCCAGCGCCACGCCCCCATTCAATGCCCTGGCCGATGCTGACCTCAAGACCCGATACGGCATTGAAGTGGGAACAGGTGGCAATATCCTGCCTGCCATGACGGCATACAAGCGCTTTCCGGGCATGGAAGGCGCCACCTACTATTATTTCGGCCTGCCCAAGAATCCGGTCAACGAAGCCATGGTGGCCCGCCACTACAGCCAGTTCAAGGCCCCTCCTGACTTCTTCACTGCAGGTGGTTTCTCGGCGGCCATGGCGGTGGTCACCGCGCTCAAGAAGAGCAACGGCGACACGCGTGCCGACACGCTCATCAAGACCATGGAAGGCATGAGTTTTGATACGCCCAAAGGCAAGATGACCTTCCGCAAGGAAGACCACCAGGCCATGCAGAGCATGTACCACTTCCGGATCAAGGTGGATCCTGCCTTTGCCTGGGGCGTGCCCGAACTCGTGCGCGAAATCAAGGCCGAAGACATGAACATCCCCATTCGCAACAAGCGCTGATCGCCCGGTTTCGTTCACCATGCTGCAGACCGAGGGTCTCACCGCGCGCTTTGGCGGGCACGTGGCGGTCAATGCTGTTTCCTGCACGTTTGCGCCGGGAACCTTGACGGCCATCGTGGGGCCCAACGGAGCCGGCAAGACCACCTATTTCAACCTGATTTCCGGCCAGCTGCCAGCCAGCGCTGGGCGTGTGCTGTTGAACGGGCGGAACCTGTCGCATGATTCCGCTTCGGCGCGCACCCGTGCTGGCCTGGGCCGGGCGTTCCAATTGACCAACCTGTTTCCGCAACTTAGCGTGCAGGAGAACGTGCGTCTGGCCGTGCAGTCGGCTCAGGCCGGCAGCCATCGCCGCGGCCTCAACCTCTGGAGCATCTGGAGCGACCATGCCGACCTGACCCGGCGCAGCCAGGAAATTCTCGATTCCATCGGCATGGGGGCACGGCGCGACATGCTGGTGGCTGGCCTGCCCCACGGCGACCAGCGCAAGCTCGAAGTGGCCTTGCTCATGGCTCTCGACCCGGCCGTTTACATGTTTGACGAGCCCACCGCCGGCATGAGCCACGATGAAGCACCGGCCATTCTCAATCTGATCCGTGCGCTCAAGCGGGACCCATCCAAGACCATCCTGCTGGTCGAGCACAAGATGGACGTGGTACGTGAGCTGGCCGACCGCATCATCGTGCTGCACAACGGCAGCCTGGTCGCCGACGGGGAGCCGGCTGAGGTGATCGCCTCGCCCCTGGTGCAAGAGGCCTATCTCGGTGTTGCCAGGGAGCCCGCATGAACAGCCCTTTGCTGACGCTGGAGGGCGTTCACACCCATATCGGGGCCTATCACATCTTGCATGGCGTGAACCTCTCCATTCCCCGCGGGCAGCTGACCATGCTTCTGGGTCGCAACGGCGCAGGCAAGACCACCACCCTGCGCACCATCATGGGTTTGTGGCATGCCTCGCGCGGCAGCATCCAGTTCAACGGCCGCAACATCACGGCTCTGCCGACCCCTGACATTGCGAGCCTGGGCGTGGCCTATGTCCCCGAGAACATGGGTATATTTGCCGATCTCACGGTCAAGGAAAACATGCTCTTGGCTGCCCGGTCCGCCCGCCGCGCAGACCAGATCGACACGGCTCGGCTGGAGTGGATCTTCAAGCTGTTCCCTGCGGTAGAAAAGTTCTGGAATCACCCCGCGGGCAAGCTCTCGGGTGGCCAGAAGCAGATGCTGGCGGTTTCGCGGGCCATCGTCGAACCGCGCGAACTGCTGATTGTTGACGAGCCCAGCAAAGGTCTGGCGCCGGTCATCATCAACAACATGATTGACGCGTTCCAGCAGCTCAAGGCCTCGGGGGTGACCATCCTGCTGGTGGAGCAGAACATCCATTTCGCCAAGCGCCTGGGCGATCAGGTCGCCGTAATGGACAACGGAGTCGTGGTGCACCAGGGCCCCATGCAGGCGCTTGCCGGCGACGAGGAATTGCAGCATTCGCTGCTGGGGTTGGCGCTGTGAGGGCAACCCAACTGGACTACAAGCCGCTGCTGCTGGTGCCATTACTGGCCCTGCTGGCCCTGCCGCTGGTGGGCTCGGACTTCACCTGGGTCACGCTGACGGTGGCGGGTCTGGCCATGGGCATGATCATCTTCATCATCGCTTCGGGCCTGACACTCATATTCGGCCTGATGGACGTTCTCAATTTCGGCCACGGCGTCTTCATTGCGCTCGGTGCCTTCGTTGCCAGCAGCGTGCTCGGCCTCATGGGGGATTGGACCGGTTCCGGTGAAATTTGGCGCAACCTGGTGGCGGTCTTTCCGGCCATGCTGGTGGCCATGGCCGTGGCTGGCGCGATTGGCCTGGCTTTCGAGCGCTTCATTGTTCGCCCGGTCTACGGCCAGCACCTCAAGCAGATCCTGATCACCATGGGCGGCATGATCATCGGCGAGGAACTGATCAAGGTGATCTGGGGCCCGGCCCAGTTGCCAATGCCCTTGCCCGAGGGGCTGCGCGGCTCGATCTTCCTCGGCGAGGCGGCCATCAGCAAATACCGTTTGCTGGCCGTGGCCGTGGGGATCATAGTCTTTGCCCTGCTGGCCTGGACCCTGGCGCGTACCAAGATCGGCCTGCTGATCCGGGCCGGCGTCCAGGACCGCGAGATGGTGGAGTCCCTGGGCTACCGCATCGGCCGCTTGTTTGTCGGGGTGTTCGTCGTAGGCAGCGCGCTGGCTGGCCTGGGCGGTGTCATGTGGGGGCTGTTCCAGCAGAACCTGGTGCCGCAAATGGGGGCGCAGGTCAATGTGCTGATCTTCATCGTGATCATCATCGGGGGCCTGGGCTCGACCACCGGTGCCCTGATTGGTGCGCTGCTGGTGGGCCTGATGTCGAATTACGTGGGCTTCCTGCTGCCTGCCGGCACCCAGTTCGCCAGCATCTTCCTAATGGTGGCCGTCCTGCTGTGGCGGCCCCAGGGCGTTTACCCGGTGGCCAACCGCTGAGGTGCAAACAATGCAGTGGCAAAGATTCCTTTCCAACGACCTGCCGCGCAGCCGCGTACTGGCGCTCGTGCTGGTCCTGCTGGTCGCCAGCCTGGCCTTGGCGCCTTTCCTGTTCCCGGGCGTCAAGGCGCTGAATGTGGGAGCCAAGATTCTGGTCTTCATGGTGCTGGTGGCCAGCTTCGACCTGCTGCTGGGCTACACCGGCATCGTCAGCTTCGCCCACACCATGTTTTTCGGCATTGGTGCCTACGGCATTGCGATTGCTGCTTCCCGCCTGGGTCCCTCATGGCCGGCGCTGCTTCTCGGGCTGGTGTGCTCCCTTGTTGTGTGCCTTGGCCTGGCTTTGGCCATCGGGCTTTTCTCCCTGCGCGTGCGGGCCATCTTTTTCGCCATGATCACGCTGGCGGTAGCCTCTGCGTTCCAGACCCTGGCCTCCCAGTTGTCGGACTGGACGGGCGGCGAGGACGGCTTGACCTTCAAGGTGCCCGAGCTCATTTCACCGGGTTTTGTGTTCAGTGACCACGCCATTCTGGGTGTGGAATTGAATGGCCGCCTGCTAGCCTACTACATGCTGTTCGTGCTGGCGTTTGCCCTTTTGCTGGCCCTGCTGCGCATTGTCAATTCGCCATTCGGGCGGGTGCTGCAGGCCATCCGCGAGAACGAATTCCGGGCCGAGGCCATTGGCTACCGGGTCGTCGTTTTCAGGACGCTGTCGAGCGTCTTGTCAGCCCTGTTTGCCTGTGTGGCCGGTGCCATGCTGGCGGTCTGGCTGCGTTACAACGGGCCCGACACCTCGCTCAGTTTTGAAATCATGGTCGACGTGCTGCTCATGGTGGTCATTGGCGGCATGGGCACGATCTACGGCTCCCTGGTTGGCGCCGTGCTGTTCCTGATTGCGCAGAGCTATCTGCAGGATCTGCTCAAGCTCGCCAGCGATGCGGCCTCCGGGCTGCCCTTGCTGGCCACGCTGCTCTCGCCAGACCGCTGGCTGCTGTGGCTGGGCATTCTTTTCGTGCTGTCGGTGTATTTCTTTCCCGCCGGCGTTGTCGGGCGGCTGCGCGCTGCCAGCAGGGCCAGGCTGCAATGAGGGCACAGTCGCGATACCTGCGTTGCGCGGGCCGTGAAATCCACTTCCTGGATTGGGCTGGCGTCGGCCCGCAAGCAGGTCGCGGTACGGTGATCGCGTGGCATGGGCTGGCGCGCACCGGGCGCGACATGGACGAGTTGGCCAGCCATTTGAGTGATAGCGGCTGGCGGGTGCTCTGCCCGGACACGTTGGGGCGCGGGCTGAGCCAGTGGAGCCCCGATCCCGACGAGGAATACCAGCTGGCTTTCTACGTGCAGCTGGCTGCCGATCTCATGCTGGGGCTGGGCCTGGAGCAAGCCCATTGGGTTGGCACCTCGATGGGCGGCTCCATCGGCTTGGTGGCTGCTGCCGGCCCCTTGCGCGGCCGGATCGCCAGCCTGGTGCTCAATGACAACGCGCCCGAACTCGCTGCTGCAGCCATCGAACGCATCAAGGCCTATGCCGGCAATCCTCCTGCGTTTGGCACGGTCAGCGAACTGGAGGCCTTCTTTCGCCAGGTCTACAAACCCTATGGCTGGCTGAGCGATGCCCAATGGCGCCGCCTGACCGAGACCTCCACCCGCCGCCTGCCCGACGGCAGGGTTACGCCGCATTACGACCCGGCTATGGTCCGGCAGTTTGTGGTGCATCCGCAGGACTACCTGCGCTGGAGCGAATACGACAGCCTCGAGATACCGGTGCTGTGCCTGCGTGGTGCAGACAGCGATCTGGTTTTGCCGGAAACGGTTGCTGCCATGCGCCGTCGCGGGCCGGGGCTGCGCGGGCAACTGACCGTGGTTGAAGTGCCGGATTGCGGCCACGCGCCGGCGCTCAACGTGCCTGACCAGCTGGTGCGTGTCGCGCGCTTCCTTGAAGCCGGAAGCTGAGCCGAATTTGTTGGGAAAAATGGCTGCGAGCCCGCTCCAGATGGGCGTGGTGCGCTATGAAAACAGAAGCAGCTAGATGGTTGCGCCGAGCGCCAGTGCGGCCGCTTTGCGCGCCGCGAGCGCCGCTTCATCGACGGCATCCCGGCTTGGCCAGCCGCCCAGGTGCTGGGCAGCGATGCCGGCCAGCGCCTCGGCCCATTCAGGGCTGTCGTTCAGGCAGGCAATGGCATGGAAGGTCTGGCCGCCAGCGCCCAGAAAGGCGGCGCGCGCTTCCATATTGATTTCCTCCAGGGTCTCCAGGCAGTCGCTGGTGAAGCCGGGGCAGACTACGTCGACGCGCTGCAGGCCTTGCCCGGCCAGCGCAATGAGCGTGGGCTCGGTGTAGGGTTCGAGCCATTTGGCCTTGCCAAAGCGCGACTGGAAGGTCAGATGCCATTGTTCACGCGCCAGACACAGCTCGGCTGCCAGCAGGCGCGCGGTCTTGTGGCATTCGCAGTGGTAGGGGTCGCCCAGTTGCAGGGTGCGCTCGGGCACGCCATGAAAGCTCATGACCAGCTTTTCCAAGGGGCCGTTCAAGGCGCCATGCTGCTGCCAATGCCGGCGCACGCCGTCGGCCAGCGCGCGGATGTAGCGCGGGTCATCGTGGTAGCGGTTGACAAATCGCAGCTCAGGGATGCTGCGCACCTGGGCCGCCCAGGTGTAGACGGCATCCCACAGGCTGGCGGTGGTCGTGCCGCTGTATTGCGGGTAGGCGGGCAGCAGCAGGATGCGCGTTGCACCTTCGGCCTTGAGCGCATCGAGTTGCGCTGCTATGGAGGGGTTGCCGTACCGCATCGCATAGCGCACCAGGACGCGGTGGCCCAGCGCATCCAACTGTTCCTGCACCAGCGCGGCCTGCTTCTGCGTCCACACCTTGAGGGGCGAACCCTCGGCCGTCCAGATGCTGGCGTATTTGGCAGCCGACTTGGCCGGCCGCACGCGCAGGATGATGCCGTGCAGGATCAGCATCCACAGCAGTTTGGGGATCTCCACCACGCGCTGGTCGCTCAGGAATTCGCCGAGATAGCGGCGGACGGCTGACGGCGTGGGGGCGTCGGGCGTGCCGAGGTTGCACAACAGGACGCCAATGGCAGGCGACTGGCCGTGGTCAAAAGGTGGTTCGGCTTGGAATGGCATGGCCTATTGTCTCGCAGGTGCGCGCAGGGCGCTGCGATTTCTGGGCAGCGCCGCTATGCTAGGTGGATGCTCCAAGTAGAAAAAATCAAAGCCATCAGCCTCGACCTGGACGACACACTCTGGCCCATCTGGCCGACCATCGAGCGGGCTGAACTGGCCTTGCACAGCTGGCTCTCCCGGCACGCAGCAGCCACGGCGGCGATGTTTTCCTCAAGCGCCGCATTGCGCGCCTTGCGGTTGGACATGGAGCGGGCGCGGCCCGATCTCCTGCACGACATGAGCGCTCTGCGCCGCGAGTCGATCCGCCTGGCCCTGACTCGTGCGGGCGATGCGCCACACCTGGCCGAACCGGCCTTCGAAGTTTTTTTTACGGCACGACAGGACGTGGAGCTTTACGAGGACGTGCTGCCCGCCTTGCAGCAGCTGGCCCGGCGTTACCCCTTGGTGGCGGTTTCCAACGGCAACGCAGATGTGCAGCGCGTGGGCCTGGGCGGCTACTTCAAGGCGGCATTGAGTGCCCACAGTTTGGGCGTGGCCAAGCCCGATCCCCGCATTTTTGAGGCAGCTGCCGATGCCGTGGGTGTGCAGGCGCATGAGGTCCTGCATGTCGGGGACGACGCCGCGCTGGATGTGCTGGGTGCCCTCGACGCAGGTATGCAGACCGTGTGGGTCAGTCGCGCCCCGGATGCGGCCTGGGCCCACGGTCAGCAGCCCCATCTTCGCGTGGCCAATCTGGCTGAACTGTGTGCGGCGCTCAGGAGCCCGCGCTGATGGCCCGGGCGGCGGCTAGGCCACTGCGCACTGCGCCTTCCAGCGTGGCAGGGTAGGGGCCTTGAACATAGTCGCCGCAGGCCAGCAAGCCGGGCGCAATCTGCATGTCCGGACGCAACAGTCCGGGGGTGCAGGCAAAGGTGGCGCGTTTTTCAACAATGGTTTGCACGACCTGCAGTTGGGGCAGGCCAAGCTGCTGCCTTGCCTGGCGCAGGATGTGTTGCTCCAGCGCAGCTTTGTCGCCCTGGCTCGCGCTCGCCACCAGGGCCAGCAGGCCCTTGGTGCCGCCCAGTTGGCCCCGGTCAAAGGCAAATTGGGCCGGCTCCTCTGCGCTGCTGCGTAGCGCCAGCATGGGCGAGGGCAGGCGGGCACCTGGCCCTTGTGCGTACACCGTGGTGATCGCCTCGTAGCCGAGTGCCTGGGCCTGGGCAATCCAGGTGCGGACCGGGCCACCATCCAGCCCGGCTAGCAAACGCGCGGCTTCGCTCGCCGGGCAGGCCAGGACAAGCGCACCAAAGTCCTCGCCATCAACCCGCCAGCGCGGTGAGGGTGCCCGAGAGGTGCCTGGCTGCTGCGCAAGCGGCTCCAGGGTGTGAACCCGTTGGCCCAGGCGCAGTGCGCCACCAGCCTGCTGGGCCATCTGCAGGGCAGATTGCGGAAAAAGCTGGCTCAGGTCGACCCGTGGCAGCAGCAGGGTGGAACCGGCGCCCAGCCGGGTTGGGAGCGCGAACAGGCTGTCTTGCAGCACACGCAGAAACACCTGTCCGCTGGCGGTAGCGGCCGGGGTATTGAGCGCAGAAACGCACAGGGGCTCTAGAAGGTCAGCCATCACCCGGCTTGAAATGCCTCGGCACAGCGCAGCCACGGTGGCCTCAGGCGGACAGCGAAAGCCGCCCAGGCGCCAGCGGATGGCAGCGCGCAACAGGGACCATTTGTCGGGCCAGCTCCAGCCGTTGGCCAGCGCAATGCCCCAGGCCGCATCCCATGGAGGGCGCAACCGGGGCAACTGCAGCCCGCCACCGTCGGGGAAGCGCAGGGCCAAAGGCATGGCAAGCAGGCTGGCCGAAAGGTCTATGCCCACCGACTCCATCAGAGCCAGAGTCTCCGTGTAGGCCCCGATCAGGATGTGCTGGCCGTTGTCCAGAGTCTGGCCTTCGTGGACCAATGCGCCGCGGGCCCGCCCGCCGACAGCGCGGGATGATTCAAAAACGATAGCATGGTGGCCTAAGCGCGTGAGCGCCACGGCCGCGGCGCAGCCGGCCCAACCGGCACCAACGATGGCAACTTTCATGCGCAGGCGCACGTCACATGCGCCCCAGCGCCTGGACCTTCCAGGCCAGCCAGAACTTGCGCAAGGGCGTCAGGCTGATCCGCTGGTGCAGCACCTGGAAGCCGTCCCGCTCGATTTCGCGCAGCAAGGTGCGGTAGATGCTGGCCATCATCAGGCCGGGCTTCTGGGCGCGGCGGTCGGCGTCGGGTAGCAGGGCCAGCGCCTCGTCGTACAGGCCCTGGGCCCGCTCCGCCTGAAAGCGCATCAGGGCCACAAAGCGGTCCGAATACTGGCGCTTGAGGACTTCATGGGCTTTCACGTCAAATTGCTGCAGCTCACTCACGGGCAGGTAGATGCGACCGCGGGTGGCGTCTTCGCCGACATCCCGGATTATGTTGGTGAGCTGGAAGGCTTGGCCCAGCTTGTGGGCGTAGGCCGTGGTGCCAGCCTGTGTCTGCCCGAATATCTGGGCAGCCACTTCGCCAACGACACCCGCCACCAGGTGGCAGTAGCGCGACAAGCCGGCGTAGTCAAGGTAGCGGGTCTGTTCCAGATCCATCTGGCAGCCTTCGATCACCGCCTGCAGGTGCCGCTCCTCGATGCGATAGGCTGCCGCCAGGGGCATCAGCGCCCGCATGACGGGATGTGTCGCGGGCTGGTCCGGCGCACCCGCAAAGGCGCGGGCCACCTCAGTTTGCCACCAGGCCAATTTGGTGGCGGCAACGCCGGGGTCACTCACCTCATCGACGACGTCATCGACCTCGCGACAAAAGGCATAAAAGGCGGTGATCGCCGCGCGCCGCTCCCTTGGCAGAAACAGAAAGGCGTAATAGAAGCTGCTGCCCGAGGCGGCGGCTTTTTGCTGGACGTATTGCTCGGGACTCATGGGCCTGATTGTCCCATTGCAGACCCTGCTGGCGGCACCGGTTTCATCCAGAGCGCACGCCACAGCATCAGGGCCAGATCCCCCTTGCGCAGGGTCGGGCGCTCCGAGAGTGTGGTGTAGCCCTTCTGCGCAACGCGATCCAGGATACGCAAACCGCCCTGTACGACCAGGCGCAGCTCCCAGCCGGCGCGGCCCGGGATCCGCAAGGGCAATGGGGTACCCTTGAGCATCAGCGCCCGCGCGGAATCGGCATGGGTAGCTATTAAATTCGTAGCATTCGTGGATGGGCGCAGGGACAGAAGATCGCTGGTCTCCACGCCGTGGGAAGCGCAGGCGTCCAGGGGCAGGTAGTACCGGCCGCGCGGGATGTCGACACTCAAATCCTGCCAGAAGTTGATCAGTTGAAGGGCGCTGCAAATGGCGTCGCTTTGCAGCAGGGATTGTTCGTCGGAAATTCCGTAGAGGTGCAGGAGAAGGCGACCTACCGGGTTGGCCGAGCGGCGGCAGTAGTTAAGCAACTCGGCCTGGGTACAGTACCAGCGGGCCTGCGCCGTGTAGCGCACATCTTGCTCAAAGGCGAGCAGCAGGTCGTCCAGCAGGTCGGTGGGCAAGCTCCACTGCGCGATGGTGCCAGCCAGGCCGTCAAATGCCTCGGGCCAGCGACCGCTGTGGGGCCGTCCGCAGGCAACCGCTGCGAGGTCCGCGCGGAACGCGGCAAGGTCGGCCAGGCGCTCGGTGGCACTGGCCTGCCCTTCGTCGGCGATGTCGTCCGCCGTGCGGGCGAACCGGTAAATGGCTGCAATCGGAGGCCGGAGGCGTGGAGGGCAGAGCCAGGACGCCACCGGGAAATTTTCGTAATGCGTCAGGGGTGGGTGCGCGATTTCTGTATCTGGCATGAGCAGCTATTGTGACGAATATGCCGCAAACTCCGACAATCCGTGTAAATCTGTGGGATCGAAACTCTAATTTTTGTGCGACGCACCAAAATAGGAATACGATTCGCACCCTGTCTAACGACCGAAGGTTTTCATGACCTCATTGACGACTGCCGTACCTATCAAGTCCCCTTCCGGAGCACCGGAAACACCGCATCCCTTGCGGGCCGGACTGATGCTGGCGGCGCTAGGCGTGGTCTATGGCGATATCGGAACGTCGCCCCTGTATGCGCTCAAGGAGTGTTTCAACCCGGAACATGGCATTCCCTTGAACCATGACACGGTTCTGGGCATTTTGTCCCTCGTTTTCTGGGCCCTGATGCTGGTCGTCACGGTCAAGTATGTGCTGTTCGTGTTGCGCGCTGACCTTGACGGCGAGGGCGGCATCATGGCCCTGCAGGCCTTGGCACGGCGTGCCGTGGGCGGCACACAGGCGGGCTCCAAAGTCTTGTTGGGCATCACCGCGTTGGGCCTGACGGGTACCGCCATGTTTTACGGCGACAGCCTGATCACGCCGGCGATCTCCGTTCTTTCCGCCATTGAGGGCCTCGAGGTGGCGACACCGGTCTTCAAGCCCTATGTGATTCCCCTAACGCTGGTCGTCCTGGTGGGCCTGTTCGCCGTGCAGCGCTATGGCACG
>Ga0007834_1000105_pt1 | contig 31321 bp, 30 predicted proteins | sample CryBogCBE06Nov07_FD_71233 | JGI IMG/M metagenome (GOLD analysis project Ga0007834, IMG submission 71233) | Freshwater microbial communities from Crystal Bog, Wisconsin, USA - CBE06Nov07 | ecosystem: Environmental > Aquatic > Freshwater > Lake | place: Crystal Bog, Wisconsin, USA | collected...
GCAGACGCAGATCGGCGTGCCGCTGGTTGACAGCGTGCTGGCGGGTGCACAGGAGGTCTGGCATGCGCCTAGGCCCGCGCGCGCCGAAGCTGGCTTCGATGTCCCCTGGACTGCGCTGCCAGATGAAATGCTGGCTCTGGGCTCAGCCCAGTAAGGCCACATTTCCCCCGGCCGCTGTCGTGTTGATCGTGAGCGTCTGCTCGGAGCAGAACCGGTAAAGGTAATGCGGCCCACCTGCCTTGGGCCCAGTGCCGCTCAGGCCCTCGCCGCCAAAGGGCTGCACGCCGACGACGGCACCCACCATGTTGCGGTTGACGTAAATATTGCCCACATGCGCCGCCTGCGCCATCGCCAGCGCGCGGCTGTCGATGCGGGTCTGGATGCCCAGTGTGAGCCCGTAACCTAGGGCATTGATCTGAGCAATCACCGCTTGCGGGTCGCCCAGCTTGCCCGAGCCCCAGCGCACCACCTGTAAGACCGGGCCGAAAATCTCCGCGCGAACGGCCGCAATGGCTGGCACTTCAATCAGCACGGGGGGCATCAGGTTTGCTACGCTTTCGATAGCTGCCGACGGCGCATTTTCGGCGGCTTTCAAGGGTTTTCCTGCTGGATGCAGGCCCCGTAGTTGCTGTCGGATGCCGTCAAAGGCGGCGCGGTCAATCAGCGGTCCCACGTCGGTGGCAAAGCAGGCACTATCGCCCGCAACGAGTTCGCGCGTCGCGCCGGCAATCATGTGGAGCACTTTGTCGGCAATGGCTTCATGCAGGCACAGAAGGCGCAGGGCCGAGCAGCGCTGGCCGGCGCTTTTGAAGGCGCTTTGCAGCACGGCGTCGGCGACCTGCTCTGGCAAGGCGCTGGAATCCACCACCATGGCATTGATGCCCCCCGTCTCCGCAATCAGGGGAACAATGGGGCCGTCCTTGGCGGCAAGGGCGCGGTGGATGATCCTGGCGACCTGGGTGGAGCCGGTGAATACGACGCCGGCAATGCCGCCGTGCGCCACCAGGGCTGCACCCACTGTTTCGCCAGGCCCATGCAGGAGTTTGAGCACGTCGGGCGGAACACCAGCTGCATACAGCAGACGCACCGCCTCCAGGGCCACGGCCGGCGTCTGCTCTGCCGGCTTGGCCAGCACTGCATTGCCGGTGGCCAGCGCAGCCGCCACCTGCCCGACAAAAATGGCCAACGGGAAATTCCAGGGACTGATGCAGACCCAGACACCGCGGGCCTTGAGGCGCAGCGTATTGCTCTCCCCCGTGGGGCCGGGCAAGGCAATGGGCTGCATAATGCGCTCGGCTTCGAGCGCGTAGTAGCGCAGGAAATCCACGGCCTCGCGCACTTCCGAGATGGCATCCCCCCAAGTCTTGTACGCCTCCTTGACCAGCAGGGCACAAAAGCGCGGCATCTGCGCTTCCAGCGCATCAGCGGCTTCGCGCAGGACATCGGCGCGCGCAGCCACGGGCAGGTCGCTCCATTTTTGATAGCAGTTGTCGGCCGTTTCATAAAGGCCGGGAAGGTTTTTTGTGTCGGATTCGGGCACCACGGGCAGGTCGAGGGCGCCAAGGGCTGCCTGCAGGCGCTGGCGCTCGGCGGCAACCGCTAGGTCGGTGCCTGCGCTGTTGCGGCGCGCCGGGCCGTACAGATCGGGTGGCAGCGGAAATGGCGCACTGCCGCACCATGCCAGCGGGCTGGCCAGCAGCTGGTCCATGCCCACCGATTCGTCGGCCAGCTGGTGCACGAAGGAGGAGTTGGCGCCGTTTTCCAGCAGGCGGCGCACGAGATAGGCCAGCAGGTCCTTGTGCGCACCCACCGGCGCGTAGATGCGCAGGGGGATGTCCGGATAGGACTGCAAGAGTTCCCGGTAAACGCCTTCCCCCATGCCGTGCAGGCGCTGGAACTCGAACTGAGGAGGCTTGAGCGCTGCCGGACCACCCATTTGAAGAATGGCAGCGATCGTTGCCGCGTTGTGCGTGGCGAACTGAGGGTAGATGGAGTCGGGCGCATCCAGCAGGGCGCTCGCGCAAGCGAGGTAGCTCAGGTCGGTGTGCTGCTTGTGGGTGAACACGGGGTAGTGCGACAGGCCCATCTCCTGGGCCCGCTTGATCTCATAGTCCCAATAGGCCCCCTTCACCAGGCGACACATGAAGCGAAGCCGGTATTTGCGCGCCAGCGAGGCAACATGACGGATCAGCTCCAGCGCGCGGCTCTGGTAAGCCTGCAGCGCCATGCCCAGCCCCTGCCATTGCGGGCAGTTCTCGGCCACGCGCTGGGCCAGGGCCTCAAAGACATCGAGCGAGAGTTCCAGGCGCTCGACCTCCTCGGCGTCGATGGTGAGATTGATGCCTGCCTGCGCCGCCATGGCGCACAGGCTCCACACCCGCGGCACAAGCTCGACCATCACGCGCTCGTGCTGTGCCCACTCGTAGCGCGGGTGGAGTGCGCTGAGCTTGATGGAAATTCCGTCATTTCGCTCCGGAGCCCCCGGAAAATGGGCGTAAGCTGCTATGTTTTGAATAGCATTCTGGTAGCTGGCGAGGTACGCGTCGGCGTCTTCCATGGTGCGCGCGCCCTCGCCCAGCATGTCGTAGGAACAGGTCAGGTGCGCTTGGGTGCGCTTGGCATGGGCGGCTATCTTTTGCGCCTCTTCGATCGTCTGCCCGAGCACAAACTGGCGACCGAGCAATTGCACAGCGCGCAGGGTCGCGGCCACCACGGGTCGGGCTCCGAGCCTGGCCCAGGCGCCGCCCGGAGCGTCGGCCTGCTCCGGCAGGAACTTTTTCGACAAGGCGATGGCGCTGGCCGACAAGCGGGCGAGGGCGGAATCGGAGCTGCCCTCAAAATCAGCGCGCCCGAGCTGGTCGGCCGTCAGCGCGATGGCGGTCCCTGCGTCCGGCACCCGCAGCAAGGCTTCGGCCAGGCGCATGAGGGCCAGCCCTTCTGCGCTGCTGATGGGGTATTCCTTGAGAAGGCTCTCCATGGCCCAGAAAGGCGGCGGATTGCGCCGAACTGCCTCTACCCAGGGCCGGGCTACCTCTGCCACCGCGCCCCAATCCAGCGCCCCCCGGAGGATTTGCAGTCGATGCGCAACCACGGCCTCTTCGGCTCGGTAAGGAGAGGGCAGGCGGTCGTTTTGTGCAACAGTCATATTGGCATTCAGTTGGTTGATTTGCCAATCATTCTGCAAATTCAGACGAATGTTTGTCTCATTTTTGCAGTTTTATGAGATATAAATTCGTTTACGAAGAATCGGAAAAACGCCGGAGTTTTGCATACCAAATGTCTATCGCGTACGTCTTCTCGGATAAACTGGATTCCACTACCGATGCAAGAAGCCGACCTCTATTTCACCCATACCATCGTGGGCGGGCCGCTGACGGTGCCGCTGGGCAGCCCGCTGCGCAACAGCGCACAGTTTGCGCTCGCGCTTGATGTGGATCCCCTCACGGGGCGCGCCCAGTTACATCCAACCTGGCATGAATGGCTGGCTGCCCGGGTGGGCGACACGGCAGCGGTGGGGCGCCCCTGGCGAAGGCCGGGAGCGCTGCGCCGCTTCTATGCCCGGCACAACCTGCTCGTGGGCTTTCTTCTGGGTTGCGCCCTTTCCAGTGGTGCGCTGGCGCTGACTGTCCTGCTGGTGCCATCCATGCAGCCCACTGACGCCGCACAATGGCTGGTGCACTTCAACGACCTGTTGTACCGCCTGACCCACTGAGCCCATGGCCACCGACAACCGCGCTCAAGACACCCTGACCATTGACCCGGTGGCCATGAACGTGGTCAACCGGGTGGCTGCGGGCTCCCAGTTGATCGGCGAGCAGCAATACGACGGCGGCCTGCTGGTGCAAGGCACGCTGGGTGGCGTGATCCGTGTGCACGGCCGCCTCATCGTCTGGGCAGGGGGCCTGGTGCGCGGTCGCCTGGTCGTGATGGGAGACCTGTACCTGTTTGGCCAGCTCGGTGATCCGGCTGCCGGCGCACAGGACACCCAGCTCGAATGCCTGGGCACGGCCTATGTGGCCAGCACGGCCAGTTCGACCGGCACCCTGATAGCGCAGCGGCTACGCCTGTATGAGGGCGCCGATTTGCAAGGCCCGTTCAAGACCCTGCGCGCCAGTTCGGCTGTGCCTGTGCTGAGCGAACCCGACCCAGCCACCCCATGAGCCGCCACCGTCCACGCGGCAAGCCGCAGGAGAACCCGATGACCAACGAGAACGACCAGAATTTCTACAGCGCTCCGCAATACGGAGCCGGGTTCGAAGCCCTGCCGGTGGTCCAACCGGGCTTGAGCGTTCCCATGGGTGCAGCCCAGCCGCCAAGGGCGGGCGCCCTGCCGGTGCTGCAGGCCCAGAGCCAGGGCCTGGGCGCCGATGGCTCGGCTTCGCGCCACTCGACCATCGCCGAAGGCATGGTATTCCAGGGCAATGCCCTGCTCAGCGGGCCGTGCAGCGTCAACGGCCAGGTACTGGGCAACCTTGCGCAGGCGGCGGGCACCAGCATTGCCGTGGTGGTCTCGGAGACCGGCGAGGTGCAGGGTGATGTGCGGGCCAACAAGATTTCGGTGATGGGCCGCACCAGCGGCACGCTGGACGCCAGCGGCGGCTCGGTGTCATTGAACGACACCGCCAGCGTCTCGGGGCATGTGCGCTACAGCCGGCTCCAGGTCAGCGGTGCCGATCTCAACGCAACGCTGGAGCGCGTGGCAGTCGCCGGCACCAACCAGGGCAATGCGTGACCACGCCTGTGCTGCCGTGCGCCTTTTTGCCCCCACAAAAACACCCCGCTATGCACCTGCCGCGTACCCTGTTCCGGATACCGAGTCGCTGCGCCTGGCGGCGCTGGAGAAAAGCCGGCGTCGCGGTCGCCGCGTCGCCCGCAGACGCGTGGCGCTGCGCTGGCTCGGCTGGTTGTTCACGCGCTACATCCTTCCGCTGGCCGTCACGCTGGGTTTGTTCTATCTCGGTTGGCTGCATTTCGGATCTCACCCGGTTGTGCCATCCGGCGCGACAGGACAACCTCCACTTACCCTCAAACCTGAAAACTCTCTGCACCTCAAGGAGATTCCATGAACAACCACATTGACAGCGCCAGCGCCCGCCTCGTTCCCTCAGACCACCTGGGCAACATCTCAAGCCTGATCGCCGAGGGCGCCAACTTCGACGGCAACTTCCGCACCCCACGCGACCTGGGCATCAAGGTTGACGGTGTCCTCAAGGGCAACATCCACTTTGAGGCAGGCGGCACCGTGCATGTGGGCGCCACCGGTGTGATCGACAGCACCATCATCGAAGCCGACTACGTCTTCATCGAGGGCAAGGTGGTTGGCCAGGTGATTGCCCGCAAGGCGCTGGAGATTGCCGGCTCGGCCACCGTGCTGGGCGACGTGAGCTACGACGCCATGATCGACATCCACCCGCGTGCGCGTGTGCGCGGCAAGCTCGAATACCGAGGCGACCTCGACGCACCCCAACAGAACTGATCGCGCATGGCGGACGCCAACGTGTTGCCTGACCGCATCGACCTGCGCATCCTGCAGGCCCTGCAGGCAGACGGGCGCATCAGCAACCTCAAGCTGGCCGAGACGGTAGCGCTCTCGCCTACCGCCGTGCTGGCACGCACCCAGCGCCTGCAGAAGGATGGCTACATCCTGGGCTATGAGGCGCGCCTCAATCCGATCAAGCTGGGGCGCGGGCTGATGGTCTTCGTGGAGGTGCTGCTGGACCGCACCACACCCAATGTGTTCGAGCAATTCAAGGCCGCCGTACAGGTGCGTCCGGAAATCATGGAATGCCATATGGTGGCGGGCGGATTCGATTACCTGCTCAAGACCCGCATGCAGGACATGGCCGCCTACCGCGAGTTTGCCGGCACCGTGCTGTGGCAGTTGCCCGGTGTGCGCGAAACACGCACCTATGCCGTGATGGAAGAGGTCAAGGACACCACGCGGCTGGCCCTGCCGGGCTGACTTGCGCGAAGCCGCCCATGCAGCAAATAATGGGAGACTTCACTTCAAGGGGGAGCCCATGCGCTCGTTGTCCTGGATGTTAGTACTGGCTCTGGCCTATCTTGCTGCTCCTGCAGGGGCGCAAACCAGGAAGCCCGGCCTGTGGGAAGTCAACATCAAGATGGTTGGCAGCGTCGGGGTCGATACCGCCATAGCCCAGGCGCGGCAGCAAATGGCCAATATGTCCCCTGAGCAACGCAAGGCGATGGAAGACATGATGGCCCAGCGCGGCATGAAGATGGGCGCCGCCGGCGGAGCGGACACCGGCGGCATGACCGTGCAAACCTGTGTCACGCCCGAGATGGCGGCGCGCAACGAGATGCCGATGCAGCAGCGCGGCAATTGCACCAGCACTACCTCGGAGCGCAGCCCCAGCGGCATGAAGATCGCCTTCACCTGTACCGACCCGGCCTCCAGCGGCGAAGGTCAGATCAACTTTTCGGGCCCCGGCGCCTACATCCTGAAGATGAATATCAACACCACGGTGGCGGGCAAATCCGAGGCCATGGCGGTGGAGAGCAGCGGCAAGTGGCTGAGCACGGAGTGCGGCGCGGTCAAGCCCCTGGCTCCACCCCAGAAGTAAGGCCCGCAGCGCGGCGCCCTCCGAAAATAGCCGTGCCCACGCGCACCATGGTGCTGCCCGCATGGATGGCTGCTTCCAGATCGGCGCTCATGCCCATGGAAAGCGTGTCCCAACGGTTCCAACCCGGCTCGGCCAACTGGATATGGCCAAACAGGGCTGAAGCCCTCATGAAAAGCGCGTGTTGCTCTACAAATTCAGTAGCGGGCTCGGGGATGCACATGAGCCCACGCAGTTGCAGGCGAGGCAGCCGCTGGACTGCCCGGGCCAAGGCCAGGGCCTCTGGGGGTGCAACCCCCGCCTTGTTGGGCCCGCCATCCACGTTGACCTGGATGCATACCTGCAGTGCAGGCAAGTGGGCAGGCCGCTGCTCGCTCAGGCGCTCGGCCAGCTTGATACGGTCCACGCTGTGCACCCAGTCAAAATGTTCGGCCACGGGCCGGGTCTTGTTGCTCTGCAGCGGGCCGATCATGTGCCACTGGAGTTGCCCAAACCCCAGATCGCGCAAGGCCAGGATTTTTTGCACACCTTCCTGGACATAGTTCTCGCCAAACGCCCCTTGGCCACAGCGCGCCACCTCGGCAACCGCCGGCGCTTCAAAGGTCTTGCTCACTGCCAGCAAGCCCACGCTGCCCGCCGCCCTGCCCGCCGCTTGCGTGGCGGCAGCGATACGCCGGGCCACTGCCTGCAGGCGCTCTGGCAACCCGTTTTGTAAATTGTCGTGAATCTTGCTCATAATGCACATGGTAAACAGTCAGGAAAGCTGCCCATGGACATCACCCAACTGCTGGCATTCAGCGTCAAGAACAAAGCCTCGGACTTGCATCTTTCGGCCGGCCTGCCGCCCATGATCCGCGTTCACGGGGACGTGCGCCGCCTGAATGTGGATGCGCTGGACCACAAGGCCGTGCACGGCATGGTCTACGACATCATGAACGACGGCCAGCGCAAGCAGTACGAGGAATTCCTCGAATGCGACTTCTCCTTCGAAATTGACGGCCTGGCGCGCTTCCGGGTCAATGCCTTCAACCAGAACCGGGGCTCTGCCGCCGTGTTCCGGACGATTCCCAGCAAGATCCTCACGCTCGAGCAGCTCAATGCGCCCAAGATTTTTGGCGATCTGGCACTGAAGCCGCGTGGCATGGTGCTCGTCACAGGCCCGACCGGCTCGGGCAAATCGACTACCCTGGCGGCCATGGTGAACTTCCTGAATGAAACCGAATACGGCCACATCCTCACGGTGGAAGACCCTATCGAGTTCGTGCACGAATCGAAGAAATGCCTGATCAACCAGCGCGAGGTGGGCCCGATGACGCTCTCTTTCGCAGCGGCCCTCAAGAGCGCGCTGCGCGAAGACCCGGACGCCATTCTGGTGGGCGAAATGCGGGACCTTGAGACCATCCGCCTGGCCATGACGGCTGCCGAAACGGGTCACCTGGTATTCGGCACGCTGCACACGTCCAGCGCCGCCAAGACGATTGACCGGATCATCGACGTGTTCCCGGCCGAGGAAAAGGAAATGATCCGCGCCATGCTCTCGGAGTCGCTGCAGGCCGTTATTTCGCAAACACTTTGCAAGACCAAGGACGGCCAGGGCCGGGTGGCAGCCCACGAGATCATGCTGGGCACCAGTGCTATCCGCAACTTGATCCGTGAAGCCAAGGTGGCGCAGATGTATTCGGCGATCCAGACCGGCAACAGCTTCGGCATGCAGACTCTGGACCAGAATCTCACCGACCTGGTCAAGCGCAATATCATCAGCGGCGCGGAGGCCCGGGGCAAGGCGAAGATTCCAGAGAACTTCCCGGGGTAGATGTGGCGCACCCCCAGGCCTCGCGCACGGCGTGCGCTTCTCCTTCGCCCTTGCAGGGGGTAATGCCTGCGGGACGGCAGAGCCGGCTTCGCGGCATTCTGACTTTGGCAATTCCCTCCGTCAGTGGAATTTATTTTTTATAAGGAGTGCTCTCATGGAGCGCGATCAGGCCAGTAAATTCATCAACGACCTTTTGCGCTTGATGGTCAGCCGCAATGGCAGCGACCTGTTCATCACGGCGGACTTTCCGCCCGCCATGAAGGTGGACGGCAAGGTCACCAAGGTGTCGCCACAACCGCTGACCGGCGTGCACACCCTGGCACTGGCGCGCTCGGTCATGAACGACAAGCAGGCCGCCGAATTCGAGCGTACCAAGGAGTGCAACTTCGCGGTTGCCCCACCGGGCGTGGGCCGATTTCGCGTCAACGCCTTCGTCCAGCAGGGCAAGGTGGGCATGGTGATGCGGGTGATTCCGCAGACCATGCCAACCATTGACGGCCTAGGCGTGCCCCAGGTCCTGAAGGAAGTAGTCATGGCCAAGCGCGGCCTGACGATCCTCGTGGGCGCAACCGGCTCCGGCAAATCGACCACGCTGGCGGCCATGATCGACTGGCGCAATGAAAACTCCTACGGGCACATCATCACCATCGAAGACCCGGTGGAATTCGTGCACATGCACAAGAACTGCGTGATCACGCAGCGTGAGGTCGGGCTCGATACCGACAACTGGGAAGCGGCCCTCAAGAACACGCTGCGCCAGGCCCCCGACGTGATCCTGATGGGTGAGATTCGCGACCGCGAAACCATGGAGCACGCCATCGCCTTTGCCGAGACGGGCCACCTGTGCATGGCCACGCTGCACGCCAACAGCGCCAACCAGGCGCTGGACCGCGTGATCAACTTCTTCCCCGAAGAGCGCCGCGCTCAATTGCTGATGGATCTCTCACTCAACCTCAAGGCTATGGTTTCGCAGCGCCTGGTACCCAAGCAGGATGGCAAGGGCCGCGCCGCAGCGGTCGAAGTCATGCTTAACACGCCGCTGATTTCCGACCTGATCTTCAAGGGCGAGGTTGCTGAAATCAAGGAAATCATGAAGAAGAGCCGCAACCTGGGTATGCAGACCTTTGACCAGGCGCTGTTCGACGCGTTTGAAAGCAACATGATTACCTATGAGGACGCCCTGCGCAACGCCGACTCGGTCAACGACCTGCGCCTGCAGATCAAGCTCAACAGCCAGCGCGCCAAAACGCAGGATCTCGCCGCAGGAACCGAAAATCTCTCGATTATTTGACCCCCCGAAGCGCCAGCGGCGCCTCCCCTCAAGGGGGGTGCCGCCAGCGGACCGGCACAGCCGGATCCGCGGCGGCCTGAGACAATCGCTTTGATTCGCTCGCTCTAATTTAACTGGATTAACTGGAACCACCATGGCTGGAACGAACCCCAAAACCTACGAACCCACTCCTTCGCGCAAAACCGCCTTTCTGGGGCTTGGCGTGATGGGCTATCCGATGGCGGGGCACCTCGCGCTGGCTGGCCACCAGGTCACGGTCTACAACCGCACCGCTACCAAATCTGTAGCATGGTGCGATGAGTTTGCGGCTGCTGGCGGGTCAAAACATGCCCCTACACCACGAGAGGCCGCTGCCGAGGCCGATTTTGTTTTCTGCTGCGTTGGCAATGATGCAGACCTACGTTCGGTGACCCTGGGGCTGGACGGCGCGTTTGCCGGCATGAAGCCGGGCGCCATTTTTGTCGACCACACCACTGCGTCGGCCGATGTCGCCCGCGAACTCCATGCGGCTGCCAAGGCGCTGGGCCTGCAGTTTGTCGACGCGCCCGTCTCCGGCGGGCAGGCGGGGGCGCAAAACGGCATGCTGACAGTGATGTGTGGTGGCGATGCGCCCGCGTTTGCCGCCGCCCAACAGGTGGCCATGGCCTTTTCGCGAGCGTTCACCCATCTCGGCGAGAGCGGCTCCGGCCAACTGGCCAAGATGGTTAACCAGATTGCCATTGCCGGCCTCGTGCAGGGCCTGTCGGAGGCCGTCGCCTTTGGCCAGAAGGCGGGACTGGACATGAAACAGGTGCTCGATGTGATTGGCAAAGGCGCAGCCCAGAGCTGGCAAATGGACAACCGTGGCAAGACCATGGTGGACGGCAAGTTCGACTTCGGATTTGCCGTGGACTGGATGCGCAAGGATCTCGGCCTCGTGCTCGACGAAGCCCGGCGCAATGGAGCCCGGCTGCCAGTCACGGCGGTAGTTGACCAGTTCTACGCTGACGTACAGGCAATGGGCGGGCAACGCTGGGACACCTCCAGCCTGATCAAGCGCCTGTGAAACCTTGCGGGGCCGACCGACGTGCAGGCCGGGCGCTGATCAGCTAGCCGAATTCACCGGCACCTTGGTCGTTGAGTCGGGCTTGGGCGGCTGCGGCAAGGTGCGCAGCAGCTCTTCTTCACTGATGATTTCAAAGATCCGGACCACTTTCTGCACGCCACTGACGCTGCGCGCAATCTCAGTTGCGCGATTGGCTTCGCGCTGGGTCACGCGGCCCATCAGGTAGGTGGTGCCGCGCTCGGTGACGACGCGGAAGGCATTGGCATAGATGTCTTTGGCGTCAACCAACGAGGCTTTCACCTGGCCCGTCACGAGGGAATCGGAAGAGCGCTGGGTGAGCGTCGAATTGCCCATGATGCCAAGTTCGTTGACGATGCTGCGCACATTTTCCACGCGGGTCACGACCTGTTCGACCAGGGCCTTGTCCTGCTCGCTGGGCACTTCACCGGTGAGCAAGACCTGGCGGTTGTAGCTGTTGACATTGACATGGCCGCGGTCACCCAGGTTTTCGCGAATGCGGTTGGCGGCGCGCAATTCGATGCCCTGGTCTTCCAGTTGCGCTCCCGAGGTGCGACGATCGGTTGCGACTAGGCTGCCGCCCATCACAGCACCACCGACAACAAGCGGCACGCAAGCAGTCAGGGTGCCGAGTGCGCAGGCTCCCGCAAAAACCAACAGTAGAGTGCGATGGACAAATCGTTTCATGGCAAAGCTCCGGAAAAATGGGGGAGGATCAGGGCTCGGCGGTTCCAAGCAGCTGGGCGTCAACGCCGTCACAAATGCAGTGGATCACAAGCAGGTGGACTTCCTGGATGCGCGCTGTGCGCTCGTGCGGGACGCAGATGTGCACATCGGTGTCGCGCAGTGCGCGCACCATCTTGCCTCCGTTGCGCCCGGTCAGTGCCACTACCGTCATCTCGCGCTCGTGTGCCGCTTCTACGGCGGCGAGCACATTGGCTGAATTGCCGCTGGTAGTAATGGCCAGCAACACGTCGCCGGGCCCGCCCAGCGCACGCACCTGCTTCGAGAAAATGACATCGAAGTTGTAGTCGTTGGCCACCGCCGTGATGATGGACGAATCGGTGGTCAGCGCGATGGCACCGAGTTCCGGGCGTTCGCGCTCGAAGCGCCCGACGAACTCGGCCGCAAAGTGCTGGGCATCTGCCGCCGACCCGCCATTGCCGCAGGCCAGCACCTTGCCGCCACTCGTGACACTGGCCAGGATGGCCTGCACCGCCGCCGCAATCGGTTTGGACAGGGCTTCGGCCGACTGGTATTTGAGGTCGGCGCTGTCAATGAAATGTTGTTGGATGCGTTGTTCAAGCATGGGCGAATGATACCTGCCGGTGCCTCGACGTTCACCACGCATCAAATGCAGCACGTAACCATTCGATACGGACTTCCCTTCCATCGCCGTTCACACTCACCACATCGAAGCGGCAAGGCGGCAAGGGGCTGATGCGCATCAGGCAATGGCGGGCCGCAAAAATGATGCGCCGCTGCTTGGTGGTGCCCACGCTCGCTGCCGCACCACAATGGCTGGTACTGGCACGCTGGCACACCTCCGAGAAGACAAGGGTGCCATCGAGATCACGCAGGATCAGGTCGATTTCCCTGCCACCGCGCCCCGGTGTCCGATAATTGCGCACAAGCAGGGTCCGGCCGGCTTGCTGCATGTGGCGCAGGGCCAGTTCCTCCGCTGCGTCGCCTTTGCCCTTAGTTGTCAACTGCCCACTCGCCATAGATCGTCCCGATGGATTCTGACTCATTTCGTGCTGCGCTTGCTGCCGCCAGGCAGGCTGCTGGTCACCAGCATTATCCGCAGGGCGCCTTGTATGTTGTCGCCACGCCGATCGGCAATCTGGCCGACATCAGCCTAAGGGCCTTGCAGGTCTTGCAATTGGTTGATTGCGTAGCCTGCGAGGACACCCGCCACACCCAGCATCTGCTGCGCGCATACGGTATCGACAAACCACTGATGGCCCTACATGAGCACAACGAGGAGCAGGCCGCGCAAAGCGTGATGGCACTGCTGGCGCAAGGCCAACGCGTGGCCTGCGTGAGCGACGCGGGCACGCCAGCCATCAGCGACCCCGGTGCCCGCATGGTTCGCGCCGCTGCAGCCCAAGGTTACACCGTGGTACCCATCCCCGGCGCAAGCAGCGTGACCACAGCGCTCTGTGCGGCGGGTCTATCAGGCGACGGGCAATTCATCTTTGCCGGATTCCTCCCCAACAAGGCAGGAGAACGGGACGCAGCCGTCGGCGTACTGGCCGCTGAGCCGCGTGCTGTGGTGTTGCTCGAAGCACCCCACCGCATTGAAGCGCTGGCGCGCAGCCTGGGCTTGCTGGGCGAGCGCAGCGTTACGGTTGCTCGCGAACTCAGCAAGCAGTTCGAACAGATTGCCACCTTGCCAGCGCAAGAGCTGGCGGCATGGCTGGAGGCGGATAGCGACCGGAAGCGCGGCGAATTCGTTCTGATCATCCACCCCGGAGCCACCGACCAGAGCGACGGCGGGCTGAAGGTGTTGACACTGCTCATGGCCGAACTGCCCGTCAAGACAGCCGTCAGACTCGCTGCCGAGATCACCGGAAAACCCCGCAACGCCTTGTACGAGGCGGCGCTGGCGATGAAAAAAGCCGGCTAGGCTCGGGGCCCGTCAATCGCCCGGACTGGCGATGACCAGGGCGTCGCGCTCACGCCAGGTTTTCCAGCGGCTTGAGGGCCTTGTGCTCCCCGGCAATGAACAGGTGCATGGCGGGCACCACAAACAGCGTGAACAGCGTTCCAATGGACAAGCCGGTAAATATCACCAAGCCCATCGAATAGCGCCCTGCTGCGCCAGCCCCTGACGCAATCACCAGTGGCAGGACGCCGAACACCATGGCTGAGGTCGTCATCAGGATGGGGCGCAGCCGCACGGCCGCCGCCTCTTCGATGGCTTCACGCTTGGACCTGCCAGCCTTTTGCAACTGGTTGGCCACTTCGACAATCAGGATGCCGTGCTTGCTGATCAAACCCATCAGCGTCACCAAGCCTACCTCGGTGTAGATGTTGATGCTGGCAAATCCGAGGAAGATGAAAATCATCGCGCCAAACAGGGCCAGCGGAACCGATACCAGAATCACCACCGGATCGCGAAAGCTCTCGAATTGTGCTGCCAGTGCCAGGAACACCACAATCACCGCAAACAACATCGTGACCAGGAAGCCGCCCGACTCGTGCATGAACTGTCGCGACTGGCCGGAATAGTCCACGGTATAGCCCGAAGGCGCAACCTCCTGCACGGTGGTACGCATGAACTCCAGCACCTCACCCTGTGAAGCACCCGAAACGCCGGAAATCGTTGCCGAGTTGAGTTGCTGGAAGCGGTTGATCGACTCCGGTACCACATCGTATTTGAGCGTGGCAACCGTACTGGCAAGCACCAGGCCACCGCCGGGGAGCTTGAGGTAGAAATCAAGCACGCTGGAGGGGTTGAGGCGGTCCACCTGTTGCACCTGGGGGATCACCTTGTAGGAGCGCCCGGCGATGGAGAAGTAGTTAACATAGCCACCGCCCAAGGCGGCGCCGAGCGCATTGCCCACATCCTGCTGGGTCAGGCCCAGCGCGGCCACCTTGTCACGATCGACCACCACCGTGGCTTGGGGCTTGTCGATTTTGAGGTCGGCATCGAGAAAGTAGAACTTGCCGGAAGCCCGGGCCTTGTCCATGACTTTCTGGGTCACGATGTTGAGGTTTTCAAACGGTTCGGTGGTGGTGATTACAAATTGCACCGGCAAGCCGGAGGAACCCGGCAGCGCCGGGAACTGGAATGCCGCAATTCGCGCTCCGGCGATCTTGTTCCACTGGGCCTGCAACACCTGCTGCAGCTCATGGGCACTGCGGACGCGTTCGTCCCAGTTCTTCATCAGCACCCCGCCGATACCGGAATTGATCGTGGGCACGCCCGTGATCTGGAACATCTGTGCGTACTCGGGCAAGGCCTTTGCCACCTTGTAGGCCTGGTCAGCGTAGGTCTGCATCTGGTCCGAGGTGGCGGTGGGCGGGCCGACCACCTGCGAAACCACAATGCCCTGGTCCTCCTCGGGAGCCAGCTCCGACTTGGACATCTTGAACATCAGGCCGAGGCAACCGAACAATATGGCCGCCATGACAATCAGCACAGGCCATGTATCGAGCAGGCTGTGCAACAGACGCTGGTAGCCACCACGCACCTTGTTGAAAACACGGTCAATCGCCTGCACAAAGCGCCCACTGTCCTGCTCCGGGCGGAAAAACCGCGAGCACATCATGGGCGAGAGCGTCAAGGCCACCACGCCAGACACGGCCACCGAGCCAGCCAGGGTGAAGGCAAACTCGGTAAACAGGGCACCAGTCAGTCCGCCCTGGAATCCAATTGGTATGTACACGGCAATCAGGACCACCGTCATGGCCAGGATCGGGCTTCCCAATTCGCGCGCGGCCAGCAGGGCCGCCTGCATGGGCGATTTGCCCTCCTCCTTCATGTGTCGGTCGACGTTTTCGACCACGATGATGGCGTCGTCCACCACCAGTCCGATCGCCAGAACCAGGGCCAGCAGGGTGAGAAGGTTGATTGAATAGCCCAGCGCCAGCATGATGAAAAAGGTGCCCACCAGAGACAGCGGCATGGCAATGACCGGAACGAGCACCGCACGGAAACTCCCGAGGAACAGGAAGATGACCACGGTCACGATCAGCAAGGCCTCGCCCAGGGTCTTCATGACTTCCACGATGGACGTGTTGATGAAGGCCGTCGAGTCGTAGACGATTTCACCGGTCAGGCCATTGGGCAACTGGCTGTGGATTTCGGGAAATATCTGGCGCACCCGTTTGGCAACGTCCAGGATGTTGGCCTCCGGAGCCACCTTGATGCCGATAAAGACGGAGCGCACGCCGCTGAATGCCACATTGAAATCGTAATTTTCCGAACCGAGGCTCACAGTGGCCACGTCTTCCAGCCGGACGATCGAATCACCACTTTGCTTGATCGACAGCTTCTTGAACTCTTCCACCGAATGCAAGTCGGTACCGGCCGTCAAGGGCACTGTCACCATCTGGCCCTTGGACGAACCCAGGGCTGCCAGGTAATTGTTGGTGGCCAGGGCATTGCTCACGTCGGCTGCCGTGACGTTGTGCGCCGCCATCTTGCCAGCGTCCAGCCAGGCCCGAAGCGCAAACAGTCGCCCACCCAGAATTTCCGCCGTTTGAACACCTTCCACGGAGTCCAGCTTGGGCTTGACGACCCGGATCAGGAAGTCGGTGACGTTGTTGGTAGGCAGCACATCGCTGTAGAAGCCCAAATACATGGCATCCGTGGTCTGGCCCGTCTGCACGGTCAGCACGGGCTGCTGCGCCTGGGCCGGCAACTGGTTCCGTACCGATGCAACCTGGGTGTTGATTTCGGTCAGCGCCCGGTTGGCATCGTAGTTGAGGCGCAGGGTGGCGACGATGGTGGATACGCCGCTGCTGCTGGTTGACGAGAGGTAGTCGATCCCTTGCGCCTGGGCAATGGCCGATTCCAGGGGCTGGGTGATGAAACCCGCGACCGTTTGTGCATCAGCACCGAAATACGTCGTCGAAACGGTCACCACAGCATTCTGGGTCCGCGGAAACTGGTTGATGGGCAGACTCGTGAGCGATCGCAGGCCCAGGACCACGATGAACAGGCTCACCACCGATGCCAGCACCGGCCTGCGAATAAAGATGTCCGTGAAGTTCATGGCAGGCCTCAATGTTCCTGCGGAGTCGGGTTGGGGCTATTGGCAGGCAGCACCGAGTTGTCCACGATAACCGGGGTGCCATTCTTCAGCTTGAGCTGGCCGCTGGTTACCACTTCCTGGCCTTCTTCAATGCCCTTGAGAATGGCCACCTGGTCACCGCGCGTTTCGCCGGTTGTGACGAATACCTGCTGGGCCTGCAAACCAGTCGTTCCACTGGCATCGGGTTTGTCGCCCTTCTTTAGGATGAACACCGTGGCTCCATAGGGGTTGTAGGTGATGGCGGTCTGCGGCAAGGTGATGAACTTGCCCTTGGAGCCCACATTCACACTCACGTTGGCAAACATGCCCGGCAGGAGCTGGCGTTTGGAGTTGTCAAGGGTAGCTTCGATCTGCAGATTGCGCGTGGCCGTGTCCACCTTGGGACTGATGGCCGTAATCCGGCCCGGAAACATCTGGCCGGGATAGGCATCCGATTGCACGTTGACCATCTGCCCGACAGTCAAGGACGAGAAGCGCTGCTGTGGCAGGTAAAAGTCCGCGTAGATCGGGTTGATCGTCTGCAGGGTGACGACCTTGTCACCCGGATTCAGGTACTGGCCCAAAATCACGGTCGTAATGCCCAGCTTGCCCGAGAAGGGAGCGCGAATGGTCTTCTTTTCCACCGTAGCCTGCTGCTGCGCCAGTTGGGCCCGCTTGGCCTTGAGGTCGGCCGTATCAGCATCCACCTGCGCCTGGCTGATCGCCTGCGCGGCCAGCTGGGCCTTGTCGCGCTGAAGCACGACGTCAGCGAGTTCTGCAGCCGCCTCGGCGGAGCGCATCAGGGCAACATCCGAGTCCGCATTGAGCTGCACCAACACCTGGCCAGCCTGCACGTCCTGGCCGGACTTGAAATTGACGCTGCGCACTAGCCCGGCAATTTCAGTCGTGACATCCACACCCCGCACCGGGACCAGTGTCCCCACCGCGGCAAGCTGGGGTTGCCACTCGAGCAGGGCCGCCTTGGTCGAGGTGACGGTCTGGGGTCCGGGCCTGGGGCTGCTGGCAATCAGTTTCTGGATATGCAGATAGAAGCCGAATGCAAGCGCGGCCACCAAAATGACAACCCCGGCCAGCATGATGAGCATGCGCTTGGTCATGAAAATTTCCTTCGAATCAGTTTGAGTTGGTCTTGGTTGCCACGGGACTTGCCGGCAGCGGTTCGCGGTTCCACCAGCCACCGCCCAACGACTGCAGCAGGGCGGCCGTGTCGGCATAGCGGGCGGCACGGGCGGTGACGAGGGTGATGCGGGCCTGCTGGTAGCTGCGCTGGGCGTCCAGCAGCGCAAGGTAGCTGGTGGCTCCCAATTGGTACTGGCGCGTGGCTAGGTCGAGCGACTCGCGCGAAAGCGCCTCCACCTGGGCCTGGGCTTTGAGCGTGCTGGCGTCGGATTCAAGAGCGCGCAGGCTGTCGGCCACATTCTGGAAAGCGCTCAGGATCGTGCTGCGGTATTGGGCAGTCGCTTGCTCGTAATTGGCCTCGGCGGCCCGGCGCCGCGCGCTCAAGGCGCCGCCATTGAAAATTGGTCCGGCCAGGCCCGCACCCAGACTCCAGAAGCTCCAGGGCGCGTCAAAAAGCTTGCCCTCGCTCATGGCAGCCGACCCAGCCGAAGCGCTGAGTGTGAGTTGCGGATATTGGTTGGCCACTGCCACCCCGACCTGGGCGCTGGCCTGTTGCAAAAGGGCTTCGCTGGCCCGGATGTCCGGTCGCTGGCGCACCAGGGCAGACGGCAGACTGAGCGGCAGGTCCTCGGGCAGCGTCAGAGAGTCCAGTTCGAATTCAGCCAGCCCGCCTTCGCTGGGCAATTTGCCGGCGTAAACCGAAAGCTGGTGTCGCGTCTGGGCCAGCGTCTTTTCCAGCGGTGGCAGGGTGGCACGGGTCTGCGCGACCACGTTGCGCTGGCTCAGCACCGGAGCACGGCCCGAAGCGCCCAGCTCAAATTGCCTTTCGATGACCGCAAGCTGCTTTTCCTGGGAATCGAGCAATTCCCGGGTCGCCTGCAATTGCGCCCGAAGTGAGGCTTCGCGGATGGCGGTGGTCACGAGGTTCGAAGTCAGCGCCAGCCAGGCAGCCTGCAACTGATAGCGCTGGAACTCCACGGCTGCCTGCTGGCCTTCCAACACCCGCCGGTTGGCTCCAAACACGTCCACTGTGTAGGACACGTTGACCGAAGCGTTGTACAGATTGAACAGGCTCCCGTTGGGCACGCCAGTGGACACCGCCGAAGCCCGCTCGCGCTGCGCGCCGATCTGGCCCGTGACATTGGGGTATTGCAAGGAGCCCGACTGGGCGTTGAAATTCTCCTGCGCGGCCAGCAAGGCTGCCTGCGCAGACTCGATCGTCGGGCTGTTTTGCAGTGCCTGGCGAATCAACTGATCCAGGGCCGGGGAGCGAAACACTTGCCACCACTGGGCGGAAATGTCCTGCCCCGGCAGAAGCCGCTGCGCCGCACCCCCTGGAGTGGGGGCGGACTCTGTTTGGGCCGGCAATGCCTGGGGTGTATAGGCCCCGGCCTCGGTCACCCGGGACATTGCAGGCGTTTTGTAGTCAGGTCCGACGGCGCAGGCCGCCAGCAGCACTGCACAGGAGGAGAACAGTATCAATCTCGGTGCGCACCGGTGAGGCAAAAGCAAAGGCATCGGAACACTATTCCCCAAGGTAATGATTTTCCAGTGCAGACACAGTTCGACGGCTCGAACCAAGAGCCTTGAAAGCAGGCCAGCGCACCCGATGCAAACATTCTATAGAGTGTGTGTTAACCGTGCATGGAGGCAGCCGAAATACCTTATTTGCCGCAACAGATTTTTAGGCTAGGCCGGTCCGGGCTGCGAATCAGGTCATCACCCTGCGGAAACCTGCCGAAGGCTCCGGAACGACTGGCCCCGAGGGGGCTGCTTCACCACCTTCGCCTCGGGCCTTAATGCCTTCACCCCATCCCAGCAGGAGAAAAAGCAGGGGTTCGGTCTGGGCGCCCATATAAACCGTCGTGAATGAAACAAAGCACATGAGGTAGACGCCGGAAAAGGTAAAACCCAGGGGCGCAACCCCCGCAGGCGCCTTGAGGCCGAAACGCAGCTGTGAAAAAATGGCGTAGAAGAAGATCACGGCAAACAGGGCCGGCGCGATCACCCCGTGCTGCAACGCCATCAGGAAGAAGGCGTTGTCCACGGACTCCATGCCGGCGATCTTGGGAACGGTGGTCAAACCCCAGCCCCACCACATATGCGACATGAGGATTTCCATATACTGGTCGATCATCACCTTTCGGTACAGCATGGTTTTCGCGTCGTCAGAGAGCACACCCATCGCTGGCGATGTGTAGGCGTCCAGGGCCAGCTTGCCCAAGGCTCCGGCTAATACGAAAACTACACAAACCCAGATCAAGGCGCGCTGCCGGTTTTTGACATTGCCGGCGGCCACGAGGAAGCCGGCCGCAAGGCCCCCGATCCACGGGCCACGGGAAATAGTCATCAGCGCCATCAGGATCAGCACGATGGATATCTGGATGTGAAATGGCAAAGGGATCCGCCGCGACCACTTCTGCAGCACACCAAGCAGTCCGGACTGGGGCCTCTCCCATTCACCTGTCCAACTCACCCAGCGATGCAATCGGTAGACGGCGATGATCATGATGCACGCCAGGATCGGGTGCTCGAAAGTCCCCGCCGTGCGCGCCAGCCCCCAGCGGATGGAAAGGCCGCTGGACGCATCGGGGAACAGGGGCGACATCAGCTTGAATATCGGGCTGACCCAGAACTTGGCCTCATACAGGAACATCGGGAAGAAGATCATGAAGATCAGCACGAATTTCCGTATGGTTGCGATGTCCATGCGTCGGCTATTGATGACATAGCTGCCCATGAGGTAGGGTCCGACCACGCAGCTGAGCATGTAGAAGGCGTAGTTCTGCGCGTCTGAATAGCCACGACTGAGGAAATCGGCAACAACACGCAGCGCGACGTAGGCAATTAGCAGCCCCTCCATCAATCCGACCCGAATGAGGGGAAGTTTTTCCTTCACCAGCATCAACAGCAGTGGCACAGCCGCGGCCTGGGCAAAGGTCCGGATGGGCACGAGCGGAATGTGCGCCGTAAAGGCGAACGGAATGCACAGGTAGATCGGCAGCCAGACCTGCAGAAACGTCGCCTCCACGCCATGCTTGATCACGTAGTAGGCCGACAGGAAAAGCGCAAGGAATACGACGTAAGAGGTCACAGAGCCCGCCGCATTTCAGACAGTGGGGCAGCCTGCAGGAGTTGATGGGCTCGGATCGGTTGACGGACTTGCATGAGGTGATTCAGGATCGTCCATTTGCGGTCGGATGACCATCGACAGCTGTGGAATCCGGGAAAAAAAATGAGCGCTCATTTCGGCAATTCTGCGTCGTTTTGACTTCATTTGAACCAATTCTCTGACCTCGTTTACATCGATTGAACACCAAATTCCGGCATTTAAGGAACATCTGAACAAGTCCACCGATGGCGTAGTTAAACCGTTGATGTGATTAAAGGAGCGCGGGCGATGGATCAGTCCAGTTTCGCCGATGCCGAGTTTGCTGGCAAGGTGTTGGTTCAAAGCGCTTCACTGTGACCAGGTCACGTTTGACCGCAGCGGAGTATTACCACTCAAGTTGGGCACGATCAAACGAGTCAACGACAGATTTGCCCCGCTTGTGATTGAAGTGTTAGTATTTATGTAGGCTGCGTCTGGTACAAGCTTGACCAAGCCGAATGGAGTTTTTTTGGCCCACGCCCACTGGAAAGCTGCCCTGGTCGGGGTGCCAACGCTCTGTTTTTTACCGCTTGATTCGCCAGGGTATGGATTCACAAAACTTAAAACGATCTTCAAACACAAGCTCTTCTGTAGTGACCCTTGATATGGTCGCACGCTTGGCGCAGGTGTCGCCAAGCACGGTGTCTCGCATCCTTAATGGAACCGCCGTAGTAAGTGACGAAAAGAAGAAGGCGGTGGACGAGGCTATTGCCAAGCTAAGATTTGTCCCCAACCCGATTGCCCGTGGACTGGCTGGCGGAAAAACGATGAGTATCGGTGTTATTACCCAGGCCCTCGACAGTCCGTTTTATGGCGTTGCCATGAGTAGTATTGAGGCCGAGCTTGATCCGGCTGGGTACAGTGCGCTGTACGTCAGTGGCGAATGGAATGCCAAAACTGAGGCGCGCTGCATAGACATCTTGCTCTCTCGCCGGGTGGACGGGATCATTGTCCTCATGGGGCGCCTCAGTGACCAGGTCTTGAAGAGTTGCGCCAAAAAGGTCCCAACGGTTGTTTCGGGGAGATCGCTGCACGCAAAGTCATTGTTTTCACTGAATTCTGACAATTTTGAAGGCGGCAGACTTGCGACCCAGCACTTGATTGACCTGGGGCATCGCAAGATTGCTTTTATTGCTGGCGACATGCACCACCCAGATGCTACTGAGCGGCTACGGGGATATCGGTCGGCAATTGAGGCCGCTGGTTTGGGTTTCGACTCAAAACTGGTGTTGCAAGGCGACTTTCGGGAAACCAGCGGGGTGCAAGCAGTAGAGCAGTTGGTCACCTCAAAAACCAGATTCACCGCAATCTTCGCGGCAAACGATCAAATGGCACTTGGCGCAGCGCTAGGGCTGCACCAAAATGGCCTCCGCATTCCGCATGACGTTTCACTTGTTGGATTTGACGATTTACCGGTCGCCGCCTACACCTTACCTCCTCTAACCAGTGTCCACGAATCTGCGGAAGACATCGGAAGACTCGCTGCCCGGGCGGTGATGGCTCTCATCAATGGCAACAAGCCAACATTTACCCTTCCCGGACCCAAGCTCGTAGTCCGCGCCTCCACCGCAGCACCTCGCTTGGTGTGACCTGAGCCAGCCAAGCAGCAAATTCCTCAGGAATCCGCGGGATTTCCCTTAGCCGATAGGTTTGAATGGGTCTCTACAATCCCATCCTGAAAGCGCTTTCAATAAATCGCGCATGTATCTTCAAGCAGAACCTTTTCCCGACCGCGAAAGTGCGAACCCTGGAGATTTGAATGAACGTGGCCGAGCTGGTAAGTAGAAGGGCGATTCGCAGCCTGTTGATGAGCCTGATTCTTTTGCCTTTGCTGGCCAATGGACAGCAGGTTTTGACAATAGCCGCCTATCCCGCCGTTGACGAAATTGTGCGATCCGCGATTCCTGCCTGGAAAAAGCTCCACCCAGATGTCGACATCAATGTTGTCAGCCGACAGTTCAGTGATCATCACACCGCGATGACAACCGCCCTCTCAACGTCTTTCTATTTGCCGGACGTGATGGCACTTGAAGTCGGGTACGTCGGCCGTTTTGCACAGGGAGGCGGCCTTGAGGATCTTTCAAAGCCACCATTCAACATCAAGCAGTATTTGGGCAGATTTGTGCCTTACGCTGTGGATCAGGCCACAGATCGTAATGGCTCGGTGGTGGCGGTACCTACCGACATCGGGCCTGGAACGCTTCTATATCGGGCTGACATCCTCGCCAAGGCCAAAGTTAGCGAGGCCGATTTGACCCAATCTTGGGAATCCTACATTCTCGCGGGAAAGAAAATCAAGGCGTCAACAGGCTCCTATCTACTGGCGCACGCGCGGGATATGAAGGACATCGTTTTGCGCACGGGAATTAAGCAGGGTGAAGGTCTCTACTTCGATAGTCAGTCAAATGTTCTTGTGACCTCGCCTCGCTTTGTACGTGCTTTCACATTGGCTCGAGAAATCCGCCGGCTCAATCTTGACGCAAGGGTAAGCGCCTGGACAAATGATTGGTCCGAAGGATTCAAGCGGGGCACAACTGCAACCCAAATGACTGGCGCCTGGCTTGCCGGGCACCTGGCCAACTGGCTGGCGCCAGAAACAAAAGGACTCTGGAGAGCCGCTCAGCTGCCTGAAGGAGCATATGCTAGGTGCCGACATGGAAATTCATCATGATCCTGCCCGGGGTTGGAATAGCGTTCTATCGGAGGCTCAAACCTCGCGCTCATCCTTGGCCTCGGTATATAAAGTTGCGCACCATGGCTCCTCCAATGGGCACCACGAACAGATTTGGACGCAGCTATTGCACCAAATGCCCATTTGCGTGACAACTCCGTTCAACCGTCTTCCAGACGATAAAAAGCTGCCCACCGACGCCGATATCAATCGGATGTTGCAACTTGGACGCTTGGTGCTCACGGCACCTAGAACAGCGAAGAAACCGCGCACGCGTGATCCGGCAGTTGTTCGCAGTTTGAAAGAAAGTGCAATTGTTACCAAGGAACTTTCTTCTCCGCTTGGAATGGTCCGTCTTCGCAGGCGCATGAATTCGCAAGATGCTTGGCGAATAGAGGTATTAGCGCCTGCTGAAGAGCTATCTCCGACTTAGCTTGAATAGCTTGTTACATTGCACCCTCACCAGTGAAAAATGCTCCCTCAAGGAGTGCACAGCAGAGACCTCCAGGCGCCTCCGCGTCCATCGGAAAGTCCACCAGCGTCCTATATTCATGCGAAATTGACTGCCCGATTGCTGCCGTTGGCGAAAGTCTGCTCCTGGTACAAAGCGCAAGTTGACCAACCTTTGGCTACACGCGCACGGAAATGGGCCAGAGGCCAATACTCAGATTAACTGTCAAAGGCTCGGCCCGCTAAAAACTCTGGGCCATGAATGGGCCACAGATGGGCCATGGATTGACCTCAAAATTTTCTGCAACGCGGGGCGACTATTGGCCTATTGACGCGTAGTGGCCCAAACCAGCGTTTCAAAATTTGGGCTAGTGGTCGTTAGCAAGCAACAACTCACCGGGAAACGCTTGACTGGTGCGGCTGGCGGGGATCGAACCCACGACCCTCGGCTTCGGAGGCCGATACTCTATCCACTGAGCTACAGCCGCAACTCTAAAAAAGACCGATATTCAAATTATCGCTGATGGGCGGGGTGACCATAGGCTTCGGAGGCCGATACTCTATCCACTGAGCTACAGCCGCAACTCTAAAAAAGACCTTCGGAGGCCGATACTCTATCCACTGAGCTACAGCCGCATTTCGCTTGAAGCACTCGTCAGGGCTGGATTTTCGCACACTACCGCAGCGGTTCCCCGCTGGTACAAGGGAACGGATGGCCCAAGTCCCAATCGGCCACGATATCCTGACGTTGACCAGACAGCCAACGCCGGAGCCAGAGAGGACTGGAGGGCAGCGCGCCCCTGTGTTGGTCAACGTACAGACCAACCTCTCCCCTGGCTGTTTTATGGTTGCTGCGCAAATCCACCAAGGTGCTCCATGAAAAAAAAGATCCCCCTCCATTTGACGGTCGCAAGCGGCGACGAATCCGGGGGCGGGGCAAGCGCTTCAAGAAAAGCGCGCTACTGCAAGGAACTTCTTTCGCTTCAAGTAGAACTAGTCAAGTTCCAGCGCCATCTGATTGAACACAACGACAAGGTTCTCATCCTGTTTGAAGGCCGGGATGCGGCCGGCAAGGACGGGGTCATCAAACGCATAGTCGAGCACCTGAGCCCGCGCGAGACCCATGTGGTTGCCCTGGGCAAGCCATCGGACCGCACCCAGCAAAGCTGGTATTTCCAGCGCTATGTCAAGCATTTGCCCCACTCGAGGGAGTTGGTTCTTTTCAATCGCAGCTGGTACAACCGCGCCGGCGTAGAGACGGTCATGGGCTTTTGCACGGATGACGAATGCGAGAAATTTCTCCAGACCGTCCCTGCCTTTGAGACGCTGCTGATCCAGTCCGGCATCACCTTGTTCAAATACTATCTGGATATCAGCCGAGCCGAACAGAAGCGCCGCCTGGCCAACCGCAAAAGCAATCCGCTCAAGCAGTGGAAGATCAGTGAAATCGACAACGCGGCGCAGGGCCATTGGCAAGGCTATTCGGATGCCCGCGACGCCATGCTCCTGCGGACCCATACGCAAACCGCTCCGTGGTCCGTCGTCAGAACGGACGACAAGCGCGCGGCCCGCATCAATGTGATCAAGGACGTCCTGCAACGAACGCACTACGCAGGCAAAAGAAAGTCCTTGCTACAGTCCGACCCCGGCATCGTTCTTCCGTTTCGCCCGGCGCTGGTATCCGAGCGTCTGCTTGCGCCCTGAAAGGCCCGGCTCCGCAGGGGCTCGGCTTAGTTCGGATTCGCACAGACCCCCCAGGCGATCAGGCCTATCTTGGCAGGAATGAAATTCACCAGGAACGGCTGATGCATTTATTTTCTGTCGAGCACAGCAAGGCCGCCTATCTGTTTGACTATGTGTTGTACGGCATTGCCGCCTTGGCACTGGCATCGCTGCTTTGCCTGGCACCGCCTGATGCGCCGCGGCTGGAAATGGGAGCGCTCGCCCTGCTGGGTTTGTCGGGATGGAGCCTGATGGAATACCTGCTCCACCGCTTTGTGCTTCATGGCCTGCGCCCCTTCAGCACCTGGCATGCGGAGCACCACTTTCGGCCCAGCGCACTGATCTGCGCGCCTACCTGGCTCAGCGCCACCTTGATCGCAACCCTGATCTTCATTCCCGCCCTGCTGGTGGGAGGCTTCTGGCGTGCCAACGCGCTGACATTCGGCCTTCTCTGTGGTTACCTGGCCTATGCGATTGCCCACCACGCGACGCACCACTGGCGCAGCCGCAGCGGCTGGCTGCGCGACCGCAAGCGTTGGCATGCCCTGCACCACGCTGCCAGCCTGAATTGCAGCCACTACGGCGTGACGACCAGCCTCTGGGACTACCTGCTCGGCACCGCTCCGCCCCAGCACTTGGCCAGGCCATTGCCCTCCATTCGTCGACAACCAGGAAATGTGTATGAAATCCACAAGCAAAGAAAAGATCAAAAACCTTGAAAAGCGGCGCAATGCACCGCTGGCCACACCGAGCGATCTGGGGGAAAACGCGGGCAGGGATATCGGAGGCGCGCTCAACGCGGTGCTGGCCGATATCTTCGCGCTCTATCTTAAAACCAAGAATTTCCATTGGCACATGAGTGGCCCGAATTTCCGCAGCTACCACCTGCTGCTTGACGAACAGGCCACAGAGCTGTTTGCCATGACGGATCCGATTGCCGAGCGGATCCGCAAGCTTGGGTGCCCGACCATCAAGTCGATTGGTCAGATTTCGCGCCTGCAGCGCGTGCTCGACAACGACGCGCAATATGTGACACCGTCAGACATGCTGGCCGAATTGCGCGACGACAGCAAGAGCCTGACGACGCACCTGCGCCAGACCCATGCCTTGTGCAGCGAGTATGCCGATGTGGGTTCTTCGAGTCTGATTGAATTGTGGATCGACCAATCCGAACGGCGGACCTGGATCCTGTTTGAGTCGACGCGGCGGGGAGACGCGCAAGGCGACTGACCGCCCCTCTTTGCTCGCCCCCATTTTCCCCCCAAAGCTGTTCCCATGGCCACCTCATCCCACTCCGCCCGCGTCACCCAGCCTATGCCCTACAAAACGGTGTCCGGCAAAAATAGCCATATTCCTGTGGGGCCCTGTCTGGTCGAGCAAACAGGCGAGCAGGCGATTGACATCATCTGGGGCCCGCGGGGCCAGAGCTCCACAACGCTGGCACCCGAGCTGGTTGCAGCTGCCACGGACGATGGTCGGCTGGTATTGCTGGATTGAGCATTCCCCGCAACCGGGGAACAGCTGCGGCCTGCGGGCGTTTCCGGCGCTTACTTGCTGGTTGCGTCCACTTCGACTTCCACACGGCGATCAGGCTGCAGGCATGCAATCAGCGCCTTGGTGGCGGTTTTTCCTTTGCAGTCTTCGGGTTGGGTAACGGGTTCCTCCCCGTCAACGCCAGTCGCCGAGATTCTTCCTGCCGGAATGTCCATCGAGCCAACGAGGTACGCACTGACAGCCTCTGCACGGCGGGTAGACAGCTTCATGTTATAGGCGTGTGAACCAATCCGGTCGGTGTGGCCGGTAACGCGAATGAGGGTGTAGTCGGTGCCTCGCAGGTCGCTGACGAGCTGGTCAAGTTGGGCGATGCCATCGGGCTTGAGCTCAGCACTGTCAAAACCAAAGGTGGAGTCGGCCGACAGGGTCACCCGCACAGGCACACGGACGACAGGCGCAGGTGTGGCGGCCGGGGGCGGCACCACGGCTGGCGGCGGGGGCTCGGCGGCGGCCACCACGGCGACCGGAGCCGCTCTGGCGACAACCGGAGCTGGTGCGCCGCCAAAGCGGTAAACCAGCCCCACGGTGACTAGGTCGATATGGCCCTTGTTTCCTACCGCATCGCTGACGCGGTAGCGTTCGGCTTCGACACGCATACCCCAGGATTCATTGAAGTCGTATCCCAGGCCGAGCCCCAGTTTGTAATTGGTGTCGTGCTTGTTGGGGTTGGGGTTGTTCACCATGACTGCGCCCGTGCCCGAAAAACTGTCGCGCGTGTTAGCGTAGTTCAGCCCTGCGCGGGCCAACACGGATAGCTTGCTGGTGATAGGGAGCTTTCCCACCAGATCCAGGTTTAGGCCCTGTACCCGCATGTCGCCGCTCAGGGTGCCAAGCGGAACCGTATTGGCGGTGAAGCCAAACTTGCCCAAGTCAAAGTACCCACCTTCAACGGCCACAAATGGGTTGATCTGGTAGCCGCCGAAAATCTTGTAGCCTGAACTGCGGTCGCGATTGGCGATGGAGCTGGTCGTCAGGCCATCCCCTATCAGGCCACTCTCAATGCGGCCATCATCAATGGTAGCTGCCGACCGGCCAGCGCTGAGGCCAGCGTACCATTCCGGCGGATCAGCCATCACGCTGCTGCTTGCCCCAAGGGCAAACAAACCGAGCACGCCAGAGAGGTGTATTGCTTTTTTCATGATCATGTCCTTGGAATGGGTGCCTCAAGGGGCGGGGACGTTGACGGTGTTGCTGTCAAGGGCGATAGTGCCGGCGGTGATGGCACCGGCAAGGATGCGGCCATTGATGGTTGCTCCTGTCTTGCCGGTGACGTTGTCGCCCGCCAGAATGGATCCTTGGAAGATGGTTCCAACGCCAACGGTGGCCGCATGCGTTGGCACCCAGAAGACATTCTTGGCCTGCGCGCCGTTGATCAGATTCACACTGCCGGCGACCGTGGTCAGTGACGAACCGATCTGGAACACCCATACCGCATTGGGATTGCCACCGCCATCCAAAGTGACGGCTGCAGGCCCGGTAATGAGCACCGTACTACCAGAGGTGTAGGTACCTGGTGGCAGTGTCAGCCCACTCAGGTCGGCACCACCGCTCAAAGCGAAGGGGGCTGCTGCTCCGGGGGGCAAGGCTTTCGCCTGGTTATATGCTGACAACAGGTCGGCCTGTGCTTGGACGGCAATGCTGTCCCCAATATGAATGGTTCCGCTGATCTGGGGCGGTGGAATGCCCTGTGAGGTACCGGGGTTGAGCCCCACATCCCCGTTGATCTGGGTCGGGCCGGTACTCGTGGTGGCGGCGGTGGCAAGGATGCCAAATGTGGATGCAGAACCCAAAACGATCGCCCCCGGCGCGAGGCAACTCGCTGCCGTGAAGCTCCAGCTGTAGGAACTGACCATGGTGTTCGCAGGTAAGGCCAGGTCGGCCACGCCCGTGGTGCCTCCAAGCAGGGTTGCCGTGTATGTCACGCCGGCAGTTAGAGGCGATTGGGGAGTAAACGTAGCAATCCGGCCGGTCGCAGGGTCAAGCAGAACCGATGCGGCTGTAACGGGAACAAACGCAGGGCCAGGGCCTGCCACCGTGAAGGCCGTGGAGTTCACGGTGCTGGGGTCCATACGCAAACCCGAGGGCACATTGAAGGTTGCATTGATGCTGCTGTTGAGGCACACGGCCGGGGCACCCGATACAGGCAAAGTTGACTGCACGGTGATGGGGCCCGGGGGCAATGCCGCCACGGTCGTGAACGACCAGACATAGTTGCTTGCAGCTGGCGCAGGTGCCTGGTTGCCGCCCAGCGCATTGCTCGCCAGGTCGGTTGCAGCAATCGTGATGGTGGCGGTATAGACAACCCCAACCGACAGTGGCGCCGCCGGCCGGAACAGGGCAGTCCGGTTACCCAGCGAATAGGTCACAGTGCCTGTAGGTGACGTGCAAGGTGCTGCGCATGTCACCAGGAAGCTGCTGCCAGAGATCGTCGCCGGATTCATCTCTTTGCTGAAAAGCGCCGTAATCGCGGTATTGGCCGGCGCTCCCGGTGTCGGGCCCGGCGCTGTGGTGGCTGGAACAGTCGAGTTGACGGTGGGGCGCACCAGATCTGTCAGCAACCCGGTGGTGAAGCTCCACACATACGGGCTTGCCAGCGGCAGGCCCGTGGCCAGGCTCCTGGCACCCACTACGGTCGCCGTGTAGGTGGTTTGCACGGCCAGGTTGCCGGCAGCAGGCAAAGACAGGATAGCGATGCGATTGCTGGTATCGAGGGCCACGGTGCCGACGGGAGCAACGCAAGGGGCAGCGCAACTCAGGCTGAATGCGGCAGTACCACCGAATGCTGCCATTGGCTCGCTGAAGCTGGCCAAAATCACTTTGGTATTGATGGGAACCGCCGTGGCCAGGTTGGCGGGCACCACAGCCGTGACGGTAGGGGGTGCCATGCTGAGAGCAGGAACACCCAGAACCTGGTCACGCCCCCCACTGCCGCCGCATGCGGCCAAACCTGCCAATAGCAGGGCCATGATCGACATATGGATGCCGGTCAAGCGCTGAAGTGTTTTCATTCGATGCCTCGTTTCATAGGGGGTGCCGGTTGCCCATTTACCGGTCCTTAGCGATGGGCCCATCAAGTTGTCGCAAGTCGATTGGCGACTGGTTCAGTGTGTGCGGGCCAAGCAGGAAAGGCGATAAGACGGTAAGTAATCGCGGAGTAGTCCGGCCCGCATTGCGGTTGTAGGACGTTGCCGCCCCGGCCTGGCGAGGCCGGCTGTGCCACAAGGAATTACTTCCAGGCCAGGATCTCTGGGGGTTTGCGTGGCACGGGAGGCGTATGGCCGGCCGGAATGCCCACAATGATCGGCGCGTATACCGTGGTGTCGGCACCTATGCCGAGTTGCAGCTTCCATGCTGGGGTATTTAGTTCAGCGACCGCAAGGCCAATCACGCAACTGCCGAGCCCTATTGCGTACGCAGCAAGCATCAGGTTTTCCGCCGCAAGCCAGCAGTCACTCACGACAAAAGCGCCCATCGGTTTGCCGCAGATCAGGATCAGTGTGGAAGCGTTGTAAAAAGCATTGAAGGCCGGCGCCATGAATGGGCCAGACGGGTGGCCTGCGCTTCCGGGATGCATCGGGTCGCCCCCGGCACCGAGCAGCAATTTGACGTGATCCGATAGGCGTTCGAGCAAGGCCTTGTCCTGAATCACCACGAAGGCCCATGGCTCCTCATGGCGGGCGGTAGGTGCGTCGACGGCGGCGGCGAGCAATTGTTGCACCTGCTCTTTGCTCACGCTTTCGGGTTTGAAATCACGTACTGCGCGGCGTTGACGGATGGCGTCCAGGACGCTGATGGAAGCTGAGGTGCTCATGGCAGTTCAACTCCGTTGATCTGGTGGGCCTCCAGCATGCGTGTCCCCAGCACGGTGGTGCCCGCCACACCGATCGCGCTCACCTTGGCTCCGACCTCCAGCGCGGCCAGGGCCATGCCATGCGGGCGCAGGTGGATGAACTCGCCCGTCTGGAGAATCACGCCATTGGGCTGGCCATGCCGGGCGAAATGGATTTGCGCCGCCACGCCCTTGAACGTTGTTTCGTGATCACCCTGATCGGGTGGATCCACCGCCTCTCCGGCGGTGTTGGCGAAGGATTCGAAGTCATACACCGGGTGTGCTGATTCGGCCGTCTTGTGCGAGTTGTCG
>Ga0007834_1000106_pt1 | contig 30956 bp, 28 predicted proteins | sample CryBogCBE06Nov07_FD_71233 | JGI IMG/M metagenome (GOLD analysis project Ga0007834, IMG submission 71233) | Freshwater microbial communities from Crystal Bog, Wisconsin, USA - CBE06Nov07 | ecosystem: Environmental > Aquatic > Freshwater > Lake | place: Crystal Bog, Wisconsin, USA | collected...
AGACCACGCGCCGCACGCCGTGGCGGCGGGCCGCTTCGTAGATGTGGAATACGCCTTTGATGTTGACTTCGAGGATTTCCTCAAACGGGCGCTCGGTGGAGACGCCACCCATATGCACGATGGCGTCAGAGCCGGCCACGAGGGCGTCCACAGCGGCCTTGTCGGCCAGGTCGCAGACGACCGTTTCCTCGTTGGAGCGCGCAGGTTCCATGGCGGCCACGTCGGACAGGCGCAAGGTTTTGCAAGAGGGCTTGAGGCTTTGCCGCAGGACCTTGCCCAATCCACCTGCGGCGCCAGTAAGCAGGATACGGTTCAGGGGCATTGTGGGGGTCATGGGGCTCAGGCCTTTTGCGGATGCTCGCGCACGCGCGAAACGAGTTGTGTGGGGCTGACAAAACGCATGGCAATCAGCAGCCAGATCAGGGTTACCACCATGTACACCATGGCCATGGCGTCAATCGATTGTGAGGGCCGCACACCTGCCGCAAACACCGAGTAATACAGCGCGACCACCAGGGTCTGGGTATCGGGGCCAGCCGTCAGGAAGGTCAACTCGAACATGGCAATCGTGCGCACCAGGACCAGCAGCGAAGCAGCCAGGATGCCGGGCATCAGCAGGGGCATCAGCACATGCCAGAACATGCGCAGGGTGCTGGCACCAAATACGCGTGCCGCAGCCTCGAGGTTGGTGTCAATCTGCTCGATGAAAGGCGTCATGACCAGGATCACGAAGGGCAGGGCCGGCAGCAGGTTGGCGATGATCACGCCGGGAAGGGTGCCCGCCAGATGCGTCTGGTACATCACCGTAGCCATGGGAATGCCATAGGTGATGGGCGGAATCATCAGCGGCAGCAGGAACAGGCCCATGAGCAGCTTCTTGCCGCGAAACTCGCGGCGCGCCAGCGTGTAGGCAGCGGGAACACCGATCACGACGGCCAGCACCACCACGGCCAGCACCACTTCCATGGTGACCAGTAGCACGTCACCGAGCTGGAATTCCTTCCAGGCCGAGGAATACCAGTCCAGCGTGAAGCCGTCGGGCAGGAGCGTGCCGAACCAGCGCCGCCCCAGCGAGTTGGTGGCAACCGATGCAATCATCAGCCCGACGTTGACCAGGAAGAAGGTCATGAAGCCCACCACGGCGGCGCTCCAGGCGCGGCTCCACCAGTTGACTTGCAAACCTTGAGAGGATGTGTTTGCTGCCATGGCTCAGCCCTTCCCGCCGGTGGTGGGGCCGCTGTAGGCGAAGCGGCGCAGGCCCAGAACCAGGGACACGACCGCCAGCTGGACCGCACCCATGATCATGGCAATGGTCGAGGCCATGGAGTAGTCGTAGTTTTCAAACGCCGCCTCATAGGCGGCCAGCGAGATCACCCGCGTCGCCCCTGCCGGCGAGCCCAGCAGCACTGCCGAGGGAAACACCGAGAACGCCTGAACGAACGACAGGCAAAACGCCATGGCCAGGCCCGGGAAGATCAGGGGCAGGACAATGTGGCGGAACTGCTGCCGCGGATTGGCGCCCAACGTGGCGGCGGCGCGCGAAAGCGCCGGGTCGATGCCGGTGATGTACGACAGGATCAGCAGAAACGCAAAAGGAAAGCCGGAAATCACCAGCGAGATCAGCACACCCCAGTAATTGTGAGTGAGCCGGATCCCAGTAATCGAAAACAGTTCCAGAAATTGTGAAAACCAGCCCTTGGGCCCGAAGTAGGTGAGCATGCCCTCGGCAATCAGCACCGTGCCCAGCGTGATCGGGATCACCAGGATGGTGGTGGCAACCTTCTGGTAACGCGTCTTGTGGCGCAAACGGTAGGCCACAGGCAGCGCAATGCCGACGTTGATGATGGTTGCAGGCAGGGCCAGGCGCATGGTGGTGCCGATGGTCCGCCAGAGGTTTTCCGTGCTGAAAAACTTGGTGTAGTTGGCCAGTGCGTCGCCTTACAGCGGGTGGAACGACAGGAACAAGCCATTGAGAAACGGATAGACGAAAACCGCGAGCATGAAAAGGGCTGCCGGAGCCGCCATCAGGAGCGCAGGGTCCAGCCGTTGGGTGCCGGCGGCGCGGGCGGGGGTTTGCATCAGGCCTCCTGCTGCGTCGGGTAGGCCAGCACGCGCTCAGCGGGTACCGAGAGCGTCAACTCTTCCCCGGGCTGGGCATCGCTGATGCCGCGTACGAAGAGCTGGGTCGCGTCCTGCGTGCGCAGCATGAAAAGCGACTCCCGGCCATAGTATTCGACCGACTCCACGCGCGCCGTCAGGCCGTTGGCGGACGGCTGACCCCGGGGGCAGATCTCGAATTCTTCGGGGCGGATGCAGGCGGTGGCCCGCGGGCCGAGGCTGGCTTTGGCCGTGCCCAGGATCGACACGCCCGGGCCATTGAGGCGGACCGTTCCGCCGCTTGCGGCTCCGGCATCCAGAGTCATTTCATTGCGGTAGCCCATGAAGCGGGCAACGGCCAGATTAGAGGGCTGGCCATAGACCTCTGGCGGCGTGCCGATCTGTTGCACCTTGCCGTCTTTCATGACGACGATCCGGTCGGCCAGCGAAAGGGCTTCGTCCTGGTCGTGGGTGACATAGAGCGTGGTACGGCCGAGCTCGCGGTGGATGCGGCGGATTTCAGAGCGCATCTCCAGCCGCAGCTTGGCGTCGAGGTTGGAGAGCGGCTCGTCCATCAGCACGAGCGGAGGTTCAATTACGATGGCCCGGGCAATCGCAACCCGTTGCTGCTGGCCGCCCGACAGCTGGCCGGGCAGCTTGTTGCGGTGCGAGGCCAGTTGCACGAGGTCGAGCGCACGGGTTACCCGCTGCTCTATCTCGCTGGCGGCAACGCCGCGCATGAGCAGGCCGAAACCGACATTCTTGCCCACGGTCATGTGGGGAAACAGCGCATAGTTCTGGAACACCATGCCAAAGCCACGCAGCTCGGCCGGGAGCGTATCAATGCGCTGGTCGTCCAGCGAAATGGAGCCGTCCGACAGCGCCAGCAAACCGGCGATGCAGTTGAGCGCCGTGGATTTGCCGCAGCCCGAGGGGCCGAGCAGGGCGATGAATTCGCCCCGCGCAATCTCCATGGTCAGACCATCGAGGGCGGCGGGAGCGGGAGCCCCCGCTACGCTTGCCATTGCGCCAAAGCGTCGCGTAACCCGCTCCAGGCGGAGCGTATTGAACTCGTGATTCATGAGGCTGTTCCGGAGATTCTTATTTGAGTTTTTGCGCGCCGACTTCCTGGTCCCAGATGCGGAAGGCCTTGACCATCACCTGGGGCTCAAGCGGTTGCACGTGCGGGAATTTGGCGATCAGCTCGGCGTACTCGGGCCGCCCAAATTCCTTGATGACGTCCTGGCTGGCCTTGGGTGCCATCGTCAGGGGTACGTTCTTGATGGCCGGGCCGGGATAGAAGTAACCCTTGTCATAAGTCAGTGCCTGTTGGGCCGGCTTGAGCAGATAGGCCATCACGTCGATCACCACGGCCTGCTTTTCAGCGCTCAGGCCCTTGGGGACCATCATGTACTGCGTGTCATTCACCCATGTCATGTTCTTGAACGCGCTGACCTTGAAGCTCTTGGGCACCACGCCGAGGGCGCGTGGGTTGATGTCCCATCCGGTCACGGTCGGTGTTATGTCGCGCGAGCCTTCACCCAGCTCTTTCATCACAGCGCCAGTGCCGCCGGGGTAGTACTCGATGCAGGTGTTCAGATCCTTGAGGTAAGCCCAGGTTTTGTCCCAGCCCTTGACGGGGTCCTTGGGGTCCTTGTCGCCCAGCAGATAGGGCAGTCCCATCAGGAAGGTGCGTCCAGGGCCTGAGTTGGCAGGGCGGGCGTAGATCAGGCGGTTGGGATTGGCCTTGCACCAGGCCAGCAGTTCCTGCGGGCTGGTGGGTGCCTGCTTGATCTTGTCGGGGTTGTATTCAAGCAGGGGTCCCGAGGGCATGAACACCACCGCAATGGCCTGCTTCTGGGCCAGTTCCTGCATCTTCACGACGGCGGGCAGATAGTTGTCGAGCAGGCCGGGGAAGCTGGCCTGGTGCTCGGGCAGCATCTTGACCCACAGGCCCTGGTCAATGCCGGCGGAGACGATATCGGTGCCGCCCAGCACCAGGTCGATATCGCTGCGGTTGGCGGCCTGCATGGCGCGCAGCTTGCCCGGCAGCTCGGGCGCCGGTGCCTTGGTATAGGTGAACTTCACATTCGGGTGGCTGGTCTTGTAGGAGTCGATGGCGTCCTGCAGCAGGGCCAGCGCGCCGCCCACATCCACCACATTGACCGTGACCTGGCTTTGGGCATGAGCGGGCAGGCAGAAGCTGACGGCTGCCAGCACGCCTGCGCCAAGCCATTGCAGCAGTTTCGAGATTGCGCTTTTCTTCATGGATGTCTCCTGGTTAGGATGGGTGGTTTGGAATTTTGGAGGTTATCGGTTGTCGTACAACAATTTGCGGATTATGATGCCGCCATGAATAGCTTGTCAAGCGTTTTGGTAGAGCCCGGCGGCGAGGCGCCGCGCAGGCGCTCCCGCAGCCTGGCGCACGAGTTGGTGGAAAGCGTTTCGGACAAGATCCGGAGCCAGATTTTGCGACCCGGCGACAAGTTGCCGACCGAGTCCGAGATCATGCGCGAGTGGGGCGTCAGCCGCACCGTGGTGCGCGAGGCCATTTCCCGGCTGCAGGCCGCCGGTCTGGTGGATACTCACCACGGCGTGGGCACTTTTGTGCTCGATGCGCGCGCCGAAACGAGTTTTCGGCTGAACCCGTCCGACATCGTTTCAGCGACTGACATGCTGGCCGTGCTGGAACTGCGGATTGGCCTGGAGACCGAGGCGGCAGGCCTGGCCGCACAGCGCCGGACAGAGGAGAATCTGCAGAAACTGCGCCTGTGCCTGGATGATTTTGAAAGCCATATTGACAATTCAGGCGATACCGTCACGCCCGATATTCAGTTCCACCTCGAGATCGCCCGTTCGACCGGCAACCGCTATTTTGTCGATGTCATGAGCCATCTCGGCGCGACCTTGCTGCCACGCACCCGGATCAACGCCGCTCGCCTGCCGCTGCAGGACATGGTGCCCTATTTGCACCGCGTCAACCAGGAGCACGAGCAGATCTTTGACGCCATCGCACGTGCCGATCCCGAGGGTGCGCGGGCTGCCATGCGCATGCATCTTGGCAGCGGGCGTGAGCGCCAGAGGCGGGCACTGGGCGCGGTTCCGATAGCCCTGGAATCCTGAATTTCCGGGCATTTTTGAGCTCGGCGTTCATCGGTTTATGTTGTACGATGACATATGAGAAACCCTGATTTTTGGACTTTTGCCTGAAAAATCGGGGGGCGCGTGCGCCCTGAGACAATCGGCATATGACACAAGAGACCGTTGCCGCGGACAGCCCGGGCATGCACCCCGACAGCCTCCACATTGAATCGCTCGACCTCGAAGCCCAGGGTGTGGCGCACCGCGCCGATGGCAAGGTGGTTTTCGTGGAGGGCGCGCTGCCGTTTGAGCAGGTCAGCGCGTCCACCTACCGCAAGAAGAACAACTGGGAGCAGGCCACACTCACGGCCATCCACCGCGAGTCGTCCCAGCGCGTGGTGCCCCAATGCCCGCATTTTGGCCTGCATGCAGGCGCCTGCGGCGGCTGCAAGATGCAGCATCTGCACCCCGCCGCCCAGGTGGCGACCAAGCAGCGCGTATTAGAAGACAACCTCTGGCACCTAGGCAAGGTCAAGCCGGACATGGTATTGCGTCCGATTGAAGGGCCGACCTGGGGCTACCGCTACCGTGCCCGCCTCTCCGTGCGCCATGTGCACAAAAAGGGCGTGGTGCTGGTCGGCTTCCACGAGCGCAAGAGCCGGTATGTGGCTGACATGGGGGTCTGCCCGGTGCTTCCACCGCATGTGAGCGCCATGCTGCCGGCGCTGCGGGCGCTGATCGGCTCGCTGGACGCCATCGAGACATGCCCGCAGATAGAGCTGGCCTGTGGCGACAGCGTGACGGCATTGGTGCTGCGGCACCTGGAGCCACTGTCAGGCGGCGATCTGGGCAAGTTGCGCGCCTTTGCGCTGGCCCAGGGCGATGCCAATGTCCAGTGGTGGCTGCAGTCGAAAGGACCCGAGACGGTCAAGCTGCTCGATGAGGGCGGCGCGCTGCTGGCCTATGCCCTGCCGGAATTCGGCATCACCATGCCCTTCAAGCCCACCGACTTCACGCAGGTCAACCCGCAGATCAACCGGGTGCTGGTCTCGCGCGCCCTGCGCCTGCTCGCGGTTGAAAAGCATGAGCGGGTGATTGACTGGTTCTGCGGTTTGGGCAATTTCACCTTGCCCCTGGCCACCCAGGCAGGCGAGGTGCTCGGAATTGAGGGCAGCGAGGCCCTGGTTGCCAGGTCGCGCGAGAATCTGGAGCGCAATCGCCCGCCAGCTATCGAGAGAAAAGCGTTAGCAGCTACGAAATTTGTAGCGCGCAACTTGTTTGAGATGACCCCTGAGATGCTGGTCGAGGATGGTGCCGCCGACAAATGGCTGGTCGATCCACCGCGAGAGGGGGCTTTTGCACTGGCCAAGGCCCTGGCCGATCTGCACCAGAATCCCGCGCTGCGCGGTACCTGGACGCCGCCGAAGCGCATCGTATATGTGAGCTGCAACCCGGCAACGCTGGCCCGCGATGCGGGCTTGCTGGTGCACCAGGCAGGTTATGTGTGCAGCGCGGCCGGCGCCGTCAACATGTTCCCGCATACCGCCCATGTCGAGAGCATGGCGGTTTTTGATCGGGTTGCCTGAAAAAGAAAAAGGGGGCCAAAGCCCCCTGGCCTTGACGAGAGCGAAAGGCCTCAGTCGCGCTGGCCGCCGAACAGGCCCAGCAAGGAAAGCAGGCTCTGGAAGATGTTGATCAGGTCCAGGTAGATCGCCAGCGTGGCACTGATGTAATTGGTTTCGCCGCCGTCAATCACGCGCTTGATATCAAACAGCAAATAGGCGCTGAAGATGGCCATGGACAGGGTGCTGAGCACAGCCATGCCAGCGGTGGAGCCCACGAACAGGTTGACCACGCCACCAACGATCAGGACCATCAGGCCCCAGAACAGCCATTTACCCATGCCCGAGAGATCGCGCTTGATAACGGTCGCCATGCTGGCCGTGCCAAAGAAAATGCCCGCGGTGCCTCCAAAGGCCAGCATCACCAAGCTTGCGCCGTTTTTGTAGTGCAGAACCAGGCTGAGCATGCCCGACAGCATGATGCCCATGAAGAACGTGAAGCCCAGCAAGACCGCGATACCCAGCGCGGAGTCCTTGGTTTTCTGGATCGCGAAGATGAAGCCGAAGGCAATCGCAAGGTAAACGATCATGCCCAGGCCGCCAGAAAGCGAACGGGTGATGCCTGACTCCACGCCAATCCAGGCACCCAGCACGGTTGGCACAAGACTCAGCGCCAGCAACCAGTAAGTGTTGCGCATGACCTTGTTGCGGTCTGCGCTGCCACTGAGCGTGCCGTAGTTGATCGATTGAAGGTTGTCTGCCATGGTTAAACTCCTGAGGTGCTGCAATTGCAAGTAGCTGCATTGTAGGGACGAAAAGCCCGATTTCAAGCAGTAGAGCAATTCCCCCGAAAAGCCGGGGTTTTGAGCCAAATCGGCTTATTGCCCTTGTTAAGCCTCCGTATCCAGCTATTTATTTGATAGCGTAATCGCCAATTTCATTCAGGAAAACCATGAAGACCAAAGCCAGCCTTGAACTCGCCGACCTCAAAATCATTGCCCAAGCCGCCGAGGCCGAGGCCGTCAAGAACCACTGGGCGGTGAGCATTGCCATCGTCGACGATGGCGGCCATCTGCTCTGGCTGCAGCGCCTGGACGGCGCGGCGCCCATCTCCGCGCATATCGCGCCAGCCAAGGCCAACACGGCGGCGCTGGGCCGGCGCGAGAGCAAGGTCTATGAGGACACCATCAATGGCGGACGCTACTCCTTCCTGAGCGCGCCGGACCTCAAGGGCTTGCTCGAAGGCGGCGTGCCCATCATCAAGGACGGTCAGGTGATCGGCGCGGTTGGCGTGAGCGGCGTCAAATCAACTGAAGACGCACAAATCGCCAAGGCCGGCATTGCCGCGCTGGGCCTGTGAAGCTGGCGCGCTGATTTTCAGTTTTTCGGGTCGGTGATGAAGCCGATCTTGCGCAACCCGGCGCGCTGTGCGGCAGCCATGAGTTCGGCCACGCGCTCATAGCGTACGGCCCGGTCGCCGCGGATGTGCAACTCGGGTTGCGGCTGCTTGCCTGCTGCCTCCTTCAGGCGTGGGCCGAGGTCGGCGTCGGCCAAGGGCGCTTCGTTCCAGAAATACTGGCCGCTGGCGTCCACGCTCAGCCGGATCGTTTCCGGCTTGACGTCCTGAGGCTGGTTGGTGGCGCGCGGCAGGTCGATATTGACGCTGTGCTTCATTACCGGCACGGTGATGATGAAGATGATCAGCAGCACCAGCATGACGTCCACCAGGGGCGTCATGTTGATTTCGTTCATCACCTCATCGGTGTCGTCTTGGGTTCCGAATGCCATGATGTTCAGCCTTTGCGGACGCGCGAGCCCGTCACGAAATAGGCGTGCAGGTCGTGCGCAAAGCGGTTGAGCTTGGCCGATACGCCCTTGTTGCCGCGCACCAGGGCGTTGTAGCCCAGCACCGCCGGAATGGCCACGGCCAGGCCCAAGGCCGTCATGATCAGCGACTCGCCCACAGGGCCAGCCACCTTGTCGATGCTGGCCTGGCCCGCCGCGCCAATGGAAAGCAGGGCGTGGTAAATGCCCCAGACCGTGCCAAACAGGCCCACGAAGGGCGCGGTGGAGCCGACCGAGGCCAGGATGGCCAGGCCTGACTGCAGATTGGCGGTGGCGTCATCGATGGCATTGCGGATGCAGCGGGTGACCCAGTCGCTCAGATCCAGGGCGTCGTGCAACTCCCCGGCCCGGCCTTGGTTGCCCGCGCGCACATGGGCCGCCGCTTCCTGGCCCTCGACCGCCATCTGCCGGAACGGGCTGTCGGAGGCTGCGCCCAGGGCCTGCAAGGCGGCGTCCCAGTCGGGTGCGTGCCAGAAGGCCTCGGTCAGGGCCGCCTGCTGACGCGCGCGCCGCAGATCCAGGGCCTTGAGCACGATCACCATCCACGAGGCCAGCGACATGCCCAGCAGCAAGAGGGCGACGGTGCGGATGACGATGTCGCCTTGCGACCAGAGGTTGGCCAATCCGAATTGGGTATCCATGTTTATTGGGACTCCGAGTAGTTGACGGGTAAAAGATAGGTCCATTCCACCGGAACGCCGGCGCGCATCGCGGGGCGGAACTTGAGTTGTTTGGCGCCGTTGATGGCAGCCTGATCCAGGCGTTCAAAGTTGCTGGACTGTTGCAATTCAACCTTGCTGGCAAAACCATTGACGCCGACCGTCACGCGCAGCACCACGCGGCCAAACTCGCCCAGGCGCTGCGAGGTCTTGGGGCGGCGAAAGAGTTCGGCATTGGCCGCATAGTCGGCGTCGACCATAGGTGCTTGCACGGCGGCCGGCGGCGCAACCGGCGCTGCCGTAACGGGCGCCGTAATCGGCGGCAAGGGCGCTTGCGGCGCCGTCGTCCCTGTCGGCGCATTGGGAGCGGGCGTCGGGTCGGCAATGGCCTGCGGTAGCGGTTGCGGCGCCTGGGGCGCCTTGCTGGGCGCGGCGGTCGTTACGCGCGGCGGCGCGGGCGGTGGGGGTGGCGGCACTTCCGGCCTGGGCGGGTCGATGATCTGGCTCAGCAACTCCACCGGGACGATGGTCTCGACGGCGCGGCGCAGCAGGCCGGTCTGCAGCACCCAGATCGCGATGGCATGAAACAGCAGCACGCTGCCAACAATGATGGCGTTGCGGCTCAGGCTGCGCTTGGGCGAAAGGGTGCTCATCGTGTTCAAGGCGGGTCAGGTCTCGGCCCAGAGGCGCAGCAGGTTGTGGTAGGTGCCCGTCAGGGCTACCGTGGCAGGATTTTCCCCGAACTGTTGGCGCAGTTGCATGATGGCCATGTCCATCTCCAGCAAGAGGCTCCGCTGCTCGTCGCTGCGCACCATGCTCTCGACCCAGAAGAAGCTGGCCAGGCGCTCACCCCGTGTGACGGGCGTCACCTCATGAACCGTGTTGCCGGGGTACAGAACCATGTCGCCTGCCGGCAACTTGACGCGGCGCTCGCTGCGGCCTTCGTGTATCACCAGTTCGCCGCCCTCGTAGCTGGCCGGGTCGGAGAGGAAGAGCGTGCACGAAATATCTGTCCGCACACGCAGGCCCGAATCCGGCACCACGCGCACCGCGTTGTCCACATGCTTGCCATAGGCGTTGGCCTGGCCACCATAGCGGTTGAAACCGGGCGGATAGGTCTTGCGCGGCAGGGCAGCCGGGAAGAACCCGGGGTGGCGTTCCAACGCCTTGAGCACGACAAGGCCCAGGCTGCGGGCGGCCTCGCTTTCGTAGGCCAACTGGGCATTGTTCTTGACCAGCACCGCCTGCGGGCCCGCGCTGGCGCGGCCGTCCACCCAGAGGCTGGAAACCAGCGCCTGGTGCAGGCTCTGCAGTTCCTGCCCGTTGAGAACCTGGGGGATGTGGAGCAACATGGGCGGTATTGTGCTTGATGCCTGCGTAAACCCCGGGCAAAGGCCTGGTTCAAGATGTCAGGTGTGCGCAAGATGAATGACCATGATGGCGTGCTGGATATAGACACCAGACCCCCACAAGTTGGAGACACCCGTGAGCACCACCACTGAGTCCTACGCCGATTTTTACCAGCGCTCATTGAATGACCGTGACGCCTTCTGGGCCGAAGAGGCCAAGCGCATCGACTGGCAGACACCGCCCACGCAAATCTGCGACTACAGCAACCCGCCTTTTGCGCGCTGGTTCGTTGGCGGCACCACCAACCTCTGCCATAACGCGGTGGACCGCCATCTCGCGGCCAGAGGCGATCAGGCCGCGCTGATTTGCGTCTCGACCGAGACCGACACCGAAAAAACCTATTCCTTTCGCGAACTGCATGCTGAAGTCCAGCGCATGGCGGCCGCCTTGCAGGAGCTGGGCGTGCAGCAGGGCGATCGCGTGCTGATCTACATGCCCATGGTTGCCGAGGCGGTGTTTGCCATGCTGGCCTGTGCTCGGATCGGAGCCATCCACTCGGTGGTGTTCGGCGGCTTTGCCTCGGGCAGCCTGGCCACCCGCATTGAAGACGCCGAGCCCACCGTGATCGTGAGTGCCGACGCCGGCTCGCGCGGCGGCAAGGTGGTGCCCTACAAGCCTTTGCTGGACGAAGCCATCGCGCTTTCCAGCCACAAACCACGCGCCGTGCTGCTGGCAGAGCGTAATCTGGTTGCTATGAAAATGGTGGCTGGACGCGACCATTCCTGGCAGGCTTTGAGGCGAAAACACATCAACGCACAGGTCGATTGCGTGTGGCTGCAGTCCACCGACATCAGCTACACCATCTACACCAGCGGCACCACGGGCAAGCCCAAGGGCGTGCAGCGCGATGTGGGGGGCTATGCAGTGGCGCTGGCCTCCAGCATGCACCACATCTTCGAGGCCCAGGCCGGCGAGACCTACTTTTCCACCAGCGACATCGGCTGGGTGGTGGGCCACAGCTACATCGTTTACGGCCCGCTGATTGCCGGCATGGCCAGCATCCTTTATGAAGGCCTGCCTATCCGCCCCGATGCCGGCATCTGGTGGAACCTGGTGGAGAAATACAAGGTCACGCGCATGTTCAGCGCGCCCACGGCCGTGCGCGTGCTCAAGAAACAGGACCCTTCCTGGTTGCACAAATACGACCTCTCCAGCCTCAAGGCGCTCTACCTGGCTGGCGAGCCGCTGGACGAATCCACTTCGCAGTGGATCCACGACGCGCTGGGCGTGCCCATCATCGACAACTACTGGCAGACCGAGAGCGGCTGGCCCATCTTGACGATTGCCAACGGCGTCGAGAAAAAGCCCAGCAAGCTGGGCAGCCCGGGCGTGCCCATGTATGGCTACAACGTCAAGCTGCTTAATGAGAACACCGGCGAGGAATTGTCGGTGCCCAATGAAAAAGGCGTTGTCGTCATCGAAGGGCCGCTGCCCCCGGGCTGCATGCAGACCATCTGGCACGACGATGCGCGCTTCGTCAAAACGTATTGGCAGAGCGTGCCCGGCAAGATGGTCTATTCCACCTTCGACTGGGGCATCCGCGATGCCGACGGTTATTACTTCATCCTGGGCCGCACCGACGACGTCATCAACGTGGCCGGCCACCGCCTGGGCACGCGCGAGATCGAAGAGAGTATTGCCAGCCACCCCAATGTGGCCGAAGTGGCAGTGGTGGGCGTGGCCGACCAGCTCAAGGGCCAGGTGGCGATGGCCTTTGCCGTCCTGAAAGACGTGACGGCCCTGAGCGACGCCTCAGCGGCGCTCAAGCTCGAAGGCGAAATCATGAAGCTGGTCGACGGGCAGCTTGGGGCCGTGGCGCGCCCGGCCCGCGTGCGCTTTGTCAGCGTGCTGCCCAAGACACGCAGTGGCAAGCTGCTGCGCCGCGCGATTCAGGCTGTCTGCGAGGGGCGTGACCCCGGCGACCTCACCACCATGGAAGACCCGGCGGCGCTGCAGCAGGTGCGCGACACCCTGGTTTAGAGTCCTGGAACGTCAAAGGCCGCCGGCGGCAAGCCTGCGCGCTGGCGTTCCACCATGGTGACCCAGGCTGCCTCCAGCTCTCGCACGCGGGCGGCCGTGTCAAACAGCGCCGCGGGCCGCGAGCTGCCCGGCAAGCCACTGGCCAGCCGGGCTTTGAGCGCGGCCAGTTCAGCAGGCTGGCTGCCCATTTGCACTACCTTGTCAAAGTAGGCCTGCTGCGAATCGACCACGCAGTCGGCCAGTCCGGCCGCGCGGATGATGCTGCCGCCCAGGCGCGAGGCCATGTTGTGCCCCGCGCAGGAGACCGCGGGCACGCCCATGCGCAGGGCGTCGACTAGGCCGTGGTTGGCGTTGAAGCGCAGGGTGTCGAGGAAGATGTTCGCCAGGCGCGTGCAGGCCAGCAGCTCGCGGCGGGTCACGCGCGGCAGGAAATGGATGCGCTCGGGCGCAACGCCCGCCGCAGTCGCTTCGCGCGCCAGATGGCCGCGTGCCGTGGCGTTGTAGGCCGGCAGCCAGAGCCGCGCCTGCGGCAGGGCACGCAGCAGGCGCATCCAGAGCACAAAGGTTTCGGGGTCCAGCGTCAGCGCAGGCACGAAAGCGCTGAGCATCAGCGCGTCTTCCGGTATCCCGAGGTCGGCGCGCGAAAGAGGTTTGTCTTCCGGTTCGTCGTCGTTGGCCGCCAGCCAGCAACTTGCCGGCAGGCGCACGATGGGGCCATAGGGCGGCTGCACATGCATGTCCGGGTGGGTGAATGCATCACCGAAGCTGTATTCGCAGGGAATATCGGGGTTGTCGGGGTGATAGCGGTCCCAGTTTTGGGTGAATATCTGAATCGGCGCGAGGCCGTAGGCCGCCACCTCCACCCGGCACCAGGGGGTGTAGAAGCCCATGTCCAACCAGAGGTCCAAGCGGTCCAGCCGGATGCGCTGTGCCGCCTCGGCATGCGTGAGGTAGGACAGTTCCACGATGTTTTCGCAATAGGGGCGAAAGGGCGCGCTCAGTGCTTCGCTGGGTTTGGGGGTTGGCGAGTAAAGGTGGATTTCAAAGCGCGATTGATCATGCAGGCTCAGTTGGCGCAACAGAGCATTGGCGTGTCGCGGGTCAGATAGGGTTTGGGTCGCCAGACCAATCTTGATGCGCGCCTCTTTGTTCCACGGATGCAGCGGCCGCCAGGGTGTGGCGCGCGGGAGAGTCGCAAGCAGGGTGCGATCCGTCATGGCGCGGATACGGCGCTGCTCCAGTTCAGTCAGGGGGAGCATCAAGGCGTTAAATTGGGTATCGCGCCAGTCGGTCAGGGCACCTGTCTTGTCGACCGACTCCAGGGCGCTGCGCAAGGTCTGAACCACACGTGCTTCTTGGCGCCAGTCTGCGTATTGCATGCCCAGGAAAGCCTGTTGCAAAAACAGGTCGGCTGGCGAGGGAAGAACCAGGGGCATTTTTTGAACATCGGCTCCGCTGTGCTCCAAGGCGCCTTCCAGGTAGATGCGAAGCAAATCTGGGCCCACCCTGCCCAGGGCGTCGAATGCGGCTGTTGATTCCGCCAAGTCTCCATTGAACGCCAGTGCCACCGCGTGCCGGATGGCCAAATCTGCCCACCCTGGGTGGCGGACCAGGCCGAGCTGCGCCTGCTCGGCGGCTTTCGCGAATTCACGGGCTCCGATCAGGACGTCAACCCAGTTGCGCCACAAACCTGGGTCAGAAGGTAGTAGCTCGACACAAGGCTGGGCGTTGGCAACGGCGGCAGGCCATTGGCCGATCCGTCCGTGAATTAAACCGAGATTGTTGAGTGCGCCGACATGTTGCGGATTGAGTTTCAATGCGGTTGCGTAGCAGGTGAGTGCTTCATCGGCGCGCCCTATCGCGTCCGCCGCAATGCCTAGATTGGTGGCACCGTCGGCGTCTGCCAGCAACACGTTGCGAATGCCTGCCAGCGCGTCGTAGGCGGCCTGGGGGCGCTTCAACTCAAAAAGCAGGGTGGCGCACGCGCTGACCGCTTGCGGATGTGCCGGTTGGAGCGAGTAAGCCCGTTCAAACGCGGCAAGAGCCTGTTCGCGCTGACCCCCCTGGTGCAGTGCCGCGCCCAGATTCATCCATGCGTCGAAGTTTCCGGGTTGATCTGACACCTGCTTGCGTAGGGCGTCCACAGTGTTGTCGGAAGTGGCATTCATGGCTCGATTATCGGTGACCGCAGCTGTGGATAATCGGAGCGTGAACAAGCCCGATCTGTCCCCTTTGCACGTGGTCGCGCAATTTGATAACCCCTATACCGGGGCGGAACGGCGTCTCCTCGAATTGAGGGATCAACTCGTCGGGATTCGTGCGGTGCACCTCTGGAGCGTGGTCCCGCCGCATCCCACCTTCCAGGGTTTGGGTGTTCGGCCGATACGGCCCTTTGCCCGGGAGGCACCGTTTGGAGGCATGCTGCTGATCGGGGGGGTGCATGTTCGGCTCGATGCCCTGTGGTTGCGCAATGTCAAGCCGCAGCGGCTTGTGCTCAGCTACAACCTGCCCAGCCATGACGCGCTCTTTGCAATGATCGAGCAACTGCGGGAAGCCACCGGAATGGACCCGGAACTGCTGTTCGTGTCGCGGGCCCTGCAATGGACGGTCGGATTGCCGGGAACCATTGAGCACAGCCTCATTCCGTTGGATTCATTCCTGAAAATACCGGTCACTCGGCCTGCAGGTCGCGGCTTCACAGTGGGGCGGCTGAGCCGGGATGTGCCTGAAAAGCACGATCCCCTCGATCCTGCTCTTTATAGGCAACTGGCCGCAAACGGTCTGCGCGTGCGCCTCATGGGCGCGACCTGTCTGGCTGCCGAGTTGGGCAATGAGCCCGGTATCGAGCTGCTACCTGAAGGAGCAGAGACTGCCAGCGCTTTTTTGCAAAGCCTCGACCTGATGTTTTACCGGACCGGCATCATGCCCGAGGCCTACGGGCGCGTGATTTTTGAGGCCATGGCCACCGGACTGCCGGTTGTCACCTCCAACCATGGTGGTTACACCGAATTCATCGAGCCCGGCCGCAACGGCTTTATTGTCAACAGCCAGGAAGAGGCCTTTAACGCCATCACATTACTCGCTCGGGACAGCACCTTTCGCCAAACCATTGGCACAAGGGCACGCGAAGTCGCCATCGCCTTACATGGCCCGGATGCGGTCCGGGCATCTTTGGAGTTTTACACGCGATAGCTTCGCGCTGCTTTTTTAGGGAAGAGGAGCTAAGCGACCCACGCCGCTGTTGCTAATTTGCTGCATGGCAAGCGCACCCGTCACGTTGCCGTAGTTGCCACCAATGTTGGCATTGGTACGGTAGCTCATGCCGGCCATCTGGGCATTTGTACCAGAGAACACACCGCTGACCGCAGTGCCGCTGCAGGAAGCAAACTGTGAACCGGACATGTAGATGCTGGTGGGCGCAACATTGACCGTCGTACTGCCAAACTGGGTCGCGATATTGAGATTGGTGACTTGGCTGGTCGCAAAGTTCACCGACATGCTCGCACTCACCAGCTTGCCAATCTGGCTACTGCCTGAGTAGGGAGTGAAGGTCGGCGCCGTGCCGCCGACCAGGCCGTAATTGGCCGTGCCCGTGTTGGGCATGGCGTTGTAGGGGGTAGGCGTTGTCACGATGTAGTGAACGTCCGCCAATGCGGTGCTGGATGGGGAATATTGACTGTTGTTGGATTGCGTTGCGCCGGCCCAATAACCCCAGCCAATGTAGCCACTGGTGCCCGGTGTTCCTACCGAGCCGTAGCTGCTGGAGCCCATGCCGGTTTGTGCCACGGAGCTCTGGCCGTTGTTGGGTGTGCTCGGCAAGAAGCCGGTAAGCTGATTACCGACAAAGTTGGCATTCAAGCCTTCACCCGAATAAAAGCTGTTGTAACCGTAAAAACGGGTAGAGCCGTTGGTGCCACCGTCCAGAGGCATGAGGTAGTACTGCAACGAAGAGGGGTTGTTTACGACGGCGGTAGCCGCCGCGGAGCTCTGCGCAAAGGTCGCAGCACCGCCGAAATTGCCGTAAGAAGTTCCATTGGCCGTGAAGCTGACACCTGCATTGCTGGCGTTAGGGCCACTCAAAAAGCCGGTGAAATACCCCGTACCGGTTGCAGGTATGGCATATCCGCAGGCGGCCTGACCGGCCTGGCAGGCTGCCGATGTGACGGATAAGCCACCGGCAAACCCCGAGCCAGTTCCGTTGGCTGCGCCGCTGAGCGTGAAGATGGTGTTGTCCGCCGAGGGCACTAATGCGTTCGCAACGGGCTGCGTCAGCGCCGGCATCTTGACCGTCAAGTTGAGATTCGCGAAGTTGCCCGCGCCCAGAAAGTCGACCGTCAGCGCGCCCGAGGTGACGCTGCCCACAGAGCCATTAGTAGCATAGACCGGCGTTGCGCTGGCCAGGTTGTATTGCCCAGTCCGGCCGCTGAGGCTGCTCAATGCGCTGGACGAGGTGGGCAGGCCCGTGACAAAGCCGGTGGACAGGTTGGTGGTGGCGAGATTTCCCGTGCCGACGCCCCCGGAGCCTGTTGACCATGTATCGCCGGACCACGTACCAAGAATGATCAGATCGTTCGTTGCATAGGAGCCGGTACTCGCAATAATGGTGCTAGTGCCCGTGGACTTGCCTTGATCGTTGTTTTGAGCTGTGTAGGTTGTCGGAGCACCCGCGCTGGGATCGGTCACCAAAGTGCCATTGAGGTATTGGCGCTGATCCAGCGGGTTGTATGCGCTGGCGACGGCAGGTTGATCCGTCGTGGTTTGCGTGTTGTTGGGTTGTAACCCTGCACTGACAAAGGCCATGCCGGTGAAAATGGTTTGCACGGGAGCAGGGGCCGGGGGGTTGCTCACAAGGTTTGATTTGCCAGCGCCGGTCGTTCCGTCACCCACAATGCCCGGCGTACGCAGCGGATCAGGCACCGGCAGCGTGGCGCGAACGCTTGTGCGCACAGCAGGCTCATTGCTATTGACTACCCGGGCCGATTCTCCGGCCGCCAGGCCAGTGCAACCTGCCTGGGTGCAGACCTCGATGGCGTCTTGCTCGGTGGAGACAACCAAGGTGCCATCGGGCAGGTAGCTCAGCAGGAAGGCCGAGCCGCGGATGCCGATGGTGGCGGTGGTGGTGGTGACCTTGTAGTTGTCGTGGTTGCGCTTGCCGATCAGGCCTGTGATGGCGCGCATGCCGCCACGCAGTAGGTCGACCAGAAAGGTGTCCTGCTTGGCGTCATTGGCATCGACATATCGGGTGATGTTGAATTGCGAATTGGGTTGCAGCGAGACCAGGCCGCCGTCCGAAAAGCGCACTTGGGCGCGCCCAGCAGGGCCGGTCAGAATGGTGTCGCCGCTCTCCAGATTGCTGCCGCGGGTCAGCGGGTCGGTTGCGGAACCGCGGCGCACGGTGACATCGCTGGTGGAAAACAGCGCGGTGCCAGCCGAGGCGTAGGACTGGATGGGGTAGGCGGCTGCCAGCGCCATCATGAGCGCGGCGTTCTTGAATCGGAATGGTGAGGCCATGGTGTGTTCCCTTGAAAATCAGAATTCGCGGCGGGCGACGATGGAGATCATGCGCCGGCTGTAGTCGTCAATAACGATGTTGGAGGCAGCGCGGGTGAAGGCGATCTGCGGCGTGACGCGCCAGAAAGGCGCGGGTGACCAGGTCAGACCGATATTGAGATTGGTCTGGCGGTCTTGCCGGGTTACGTTGAAAAGCTGATCCTGACCACCAAAATTGCGGTTTTCATATCCGAGGGTGACGAACCAGGCCAGGTTCACGGTGATGGACTTTTGCAGGCCACCACGCAAGCCCCAGAAGTTTTGGCCCAGCCAAGGGTAGGCGCCATTGACCTTTTCGTTGCCGATGTAGGCGCCGCCATAGGCCAGCAGGCTGTTGCGGAACAGGTGGGCGTAGGTGCTGCCCAACACGCTGCGATTGGAATTGCGCACGCTCTGGCCAGGTTGCGGGTAGTCCAGGCGCGACCACTGGCCGTAGGTCGTGACCTGGCGGAAGCCGTCAAAGCGGTAAGTCCATTCGCCCACCAAGCCGCTGCTGGTGCGGGCCGTGCTACCGCCGACGCCGGAGTTGCCGTAGGCCGCCACCAGGCTGTAGTCGTTCTTTTCAAGGCGATAGGCGCCGCCGGCCGAGATGTCGGTCTGGGTCGTGTTGAAGGCGCTGTTGCCACCGGAGTTGTCGCGCACGACAGTCGCGGCATTGCCGATCAGGGACCAGCGGGAGTCGATCACCTTGCGGCCCGAAATGCCTGCCCCTGCGGTCAGGAAGCTGGCGCTGGTCTTGATGCCCGACGGGCTCAGGGCGAACAATACACCAGGTGCTTGGAACGCCGGCACGGCGATGTTGGAACTGGTAATCCCGCTGTTGATATTGTTATCCGAGCCCACGCCGGCCTCGGCATAGCCCTTCCAGGACGACTGGCCGGCTTCTTCCACCTTGTCGATCGCCTGCAGGAACTGGTCGATGGTGCGGGCGGCTTCTACCGGGATACCCTGGGTCTTGGTTTGCTGGAGCAAGGCGCGGGCCCCCTTGTTGTCGCCCACAGCGAAAAGGGCACGTCCCAGCTCCGCCCGGGCACGGGCGTTGTCGGGCTGCACGGCCAGTACACGCTCCAGCGCAAAAATGGCGCGGGGGAATTCGCCGGCTTCATTGGCGGCAATGCCCAGCACGGTGTCAAAGTCGGGGTCGCCGGCGCGCTTTTCTTCTTGCGCGCTCAGCAGGGCGAAGGCTTCTTTGGCCTGGCCTTTTTCCGTCATGGCCAATGCGTCTCGCACAAGGGCGTCGACTTCGGCATGGGCGAGGTTGGGAGCGAGGGACGCTGCCAGCATCAGGCCGAGCAGCAAGGTGGATGGCATCGTGCCGTGAAATCGCATGAAAATCCCCTGTATATCGAAAGTAAACCTGTTACAGATGGTATCTGAAAGTCTGGGATTTTTGGGCATTATTTCTCGCGCATGTTACAAAAAACTTGGCAACTCGTCACAATCGGGCGGGCAAGAAATCGGCGCGAAAGACCTCGAAGGCGTAGCCCGGGTCAATCGTAAAATCAAATTATTACTTTTACAAGGACGTTCATGGAACGCAGGGTATTTATTCAGGGGGGTGCGGCTGTGCTGGGTGCGGGCATGGGTGCCGGCTTGTTGCCCCAGGACGCATTGGCGCAAAACGCCCCCGGCTGGACCAAGGCGGCTTTTGAGTCCAAGACCATGGCCGAGGCTATCAAGGCGCTCGGCGCCGCCCCGGCAACCGAGAGCAAGGACGTGCTGCTGCAGGCCCCCGAGATTGCCGAAAACGGCAATGTCGTGCGGCTCTCGGCGGTCAGCAATTTGCCCGGTACGACGCAAATCGGCTTTGTGGTTGAGAAAAATCCGTTTCCCTTGTCGGCGTTGTTTGACGTGCCCGCCGGCACCGACCCGAGCTTTGCGGTCAATGTGAAGATGGGGCAAACGTCCAACGTTTATGCGCTGGCCAGGGTGGGCGACAAGCTCTTTTATTCGGTGAAAGAAGTCAAGGTCACACTCGGTGGCTGTGGCGGTTGAGGAGGCACGATGTCAGATCCCATGCGTATCCGGGCCCAGGCCCAAGGCGACAAAACCACGGTCCGTATCTTGGTCAGCCACGAAATGGAAACCGGCCTGCGCCGGGACACCGCGGGCAAGCTGGTGCCGGCCCAGTTCATTCAGAGTATTTCCGCCACGCACAACGGTAACACTGTCATGAATGCCCAATGGGGCACTTCGGTGTCCAAGAACCCGTTTGTGCAGTTCAGCTTCAAGGGCGGCAAGGCCGGAGACAAGGTTGCCGTTACCTGGGTGGACAACCGCGGCGACAAGCGCACCGATGAAGCGGTGATCGCCTGATGAAGCCCGAACCGGTGATTGCTGCTGTCAAATGGGCGTGGCTTGCTCTGCTTTTTGTAGCGTGCGGGGTCGTCGCCCAGACTAAGTCGAGTGCCGATGCCATTGCCGATTACCGCGCCTCGCTGCAGGACGGCAACCCCGCTGACCTCAACGCTGCCCGCGGCGAGCAGCTCTGGAAGACGCCGCGTGGCCCGAAAAACGCCACCCTGCAGGCCTGCGACATGGGCCTGGGCCCCGGCAAAGTCACGGGCGCCGTGGCCGTGCTTCCGCGCTACTTTGCCGACACGGGGCGGGTGATGGACGTGGAGTCGCGTCTGGTCTATTGCATGGTTACGTTGCAGGGCTTCAGAACCGAGGATTTCAGCGCAGCGACGGTCTTTTCGGGCGAGGGGCAAAAAGCCTCCGCCGTGGAAGACATCGTGGCCTATCTGTACGACGAATCGCGCGATGCGGTCATCAACATCCCGCAGCAGCACCCGCTAGAAAAGCAGGCCTATGCGCGCGGCCGGCAAATTTTTTATTACAAGGGTGGCACCCACGACTTTTCCTGCGCGTCCTGCCATGGCGAGGACGGCCGGCGCATCCGCTTGCAGGACCTGCCCAACCTGACCAAGCAAAAGCCGGCCCAGGAGGCCTTTTCCCAATGGCCGGCCTATCGTGTGAGCCAGGGCGCGCTGCGCACCATGCAGTGGCGCCTGTATGACTGTTTCCGACAGCAGCGCTTTCCCGAGTTGCAATACCTGAGCCCGGCGTCGGTGGACCTGATCACCTTTCTGGGTGTCAACGCCAACGGCGGCAAGATGGCGGCACCGGCCATCAAACGCTGAAAGCCACGAATGAGAAAATCGACCGGAACCTTTGCCAAGGCTGCGTGCGCAGCTACCGTTTTTATAGCGGGCTGCGCCAGCGCCCCCTCCGCCCCGGACGTTCTGGCCACGCTGAAAGCCTCGTTTTCCGAGCGCGGCATCGCCAAACTCGATCGGCTGGACCAGACCGATCTGCAGCGCATCTGCTCAGAGGCGGCCGCCTCGGGTAGGCCGCTGGACGAGAAAACCCGCGAGAGCCTGCAAAAGGCCATTTACGACAAGATTCCCTACCCGGCCGATGGTAAATACCTGGGTGACTGGCGCGAGGGCGAAAAAATCGCCCAAAGCGGGCGCGGCCTGCAGTTCAGCGACGTGGCCGGCGCGCCCAATGGTGCAAATTGCTACGCCTGCCACCAGATCACCCCGCAGGAAATCAGCTACGGCAACCAAGGGCCCAGCCTGCTCAAATACGGCGTGCTGCGCGGGGTGAAAGACCCGGCCAGCCCCGCGTCGGAAGCGGTCGTTAAATACACATGGGGCCGCATCTGGAACACCCACGCCTTCAATGCCTGCAACGGCATGCCGCGCTTTGGCGACGCCGGCATCCTCACGCCCGCCCAGATCAAGGACGTTATGGCCCTGTTGCTGGATCCGCAAAGTCCGGTCAACCGCTAGCTTTGCATGGGGCCATGCAGGCCTGACATATTCGCGTCAGCATTCAGTGGCACAATCTGGGAAGTAACTAAGGCCCTTCCTGCCACAGTCGCATCCGCCAATCGGTTCAGCCGTGTAGCGGAAGGTTTTTCAACCAGCTCATGTTTCCCAGAGGGAAGCAGAAAGTCAGCGGATATGAGTTCAGTACCGACATCGGTCTATCAGGCCTACCAGGCCAACACCTATCTCTTTGGGGGCAATGCGCCCTACGTCGAAGAGATGTACGAAAACTACCTCGCCAACCCCGGCAGCGTGCCCGACAGCTGGCGCGACTACTTCGACGCGCTCCAGAATGTGCCCGCCGTGGACGGCAGCAATGCGCGCGACGTCCCGCACCTGCCGGTCATCAATGCCTTCGCCGAACGCGCCAAGCTAGGCGGCACCCGCGTCGTCATGGCCAGCCCCGACGCCGAGATGGGCCGCAAGCGCACCGCCGTGCAGCAGCTCATTGCCGCGTACCGCAACGTCGGTGCCCGCTGGGCCGACCTTGACCCGCTCAAGCGCGCTGAGCGCGAGAAAATTCCCGATCTCGAGCCCTCGTTCTATGGGTTTTCCGATGCCGACCAGGAAGTGGTGTTCAACACCAGCAACACCTACTTCGGTAAGGAAAGCATGACCCTGCGCGAGCTGCTCAATGCCTTGCGCGAAACCTATTGCGGCTCGATTGGTGCGGAATACATGTATTCCACCGACCAGGGCCAGAAGCGCTGGTGGCAGCAAAAGCTTGAAAGCATCCGCAGCAAGCCCAATTTCGGTCCCGAGAAAAAGCTCCACATCCTCGACCGGTTGACTGCTGCCGAAGGCCTGGAGCGATTTCTGCACACCAAATATGTGGGCCAGAAGCGCTTTTCGCTAGAGGGCGGTGAAAGCTTCATCGCCGCCATGGACGAACTCATCCAATTGGGCGGTTACAAGGGACTTCAGGAAATCGTTATCGGCATGGCCCACCGCGGCCGGCTGAACGTGCTGGTCAACTCCCTGGGCAAGGTGCCCGCTGACCTGTTTGCCGAGTTTGACCACACCGCCCCTGAAGACCTGCCTTCGGGCGACGTCAAATACCACCAGGGCTTCAGCTCGGACGTCTCCACGCCCGGCGGACCAGTGCACCTGACGCTGGCTTTCAATCCCTCGCACCTCGAGATTGTCAATCCAGTGGTGGAAGGCTCGGTCCGCTCGCGTATGGACCGACGCCACGACCCGCAGGGCAAGCAGGTGTTGCCGGTGCTGGTGCATGGCGACGCGGCGTTCGCAGGGCAGGGCGTGGTCATGGAAACGCTGGCTCTGGCTGAAACCCGCGGCTACCACACGGGCGGGACGGTGCACATCGTTATCAACAACCAGATCGGCTTTACCACCAGTGACCCGCGCGACAGCCGCTCCACGCTGTATTGCACCGACGTGGTCAAGATGATTGAAGCGCCGGTGCTGCACGTCAACGGTGACGACCCCGAAGCGGTCGTGCTGGCCACCCAGATCGCGCTGGAGTACCGCACCGAGTTCCACAAGGATGTGGTGGTCGACATCATCTGCTTCCGCAAGCTGGGCCACAACGAGCAGGACACGCCCTCGCTGACCCAGCCGCTGATGTACAAGAAGATTGCCCAGCACCCCGGCACGCGCAAGCTTTATGCCGACAAGCTCACTGCGCAGGGCATGGGAGCCACCCTGGGCGACGACATGGTCAAAGCCATGCGCGCCGCGCTCGACGCAGGCCGCAACACCTTCAACCCGGTCATCAGCAACTTCAAGAGCAAGTACGCGGTGGACTGGACGCCTTATGTGGGCAAGAAATGGACGGATGCCGGTGACACCGCCATTCCGCTGACGGAATGGAAGCGGCTGGCCGAAAAGCTCACCGCCATTCCCTCGAGCATCACGCCGCACCAGCTGGTCAAGAAGGTCTATGACGACCGCGCAGCCATGGGCCGGGGCGAAATTCCCGTGGACTGGGGCATGGGCGAGCACATGGCCTTTGCCTCCCTGGTAGCCAGCGGCTACCCGGTGCGTCTGTCAGGCGAAGACTGCGGGCGCGGCACTTTCACGCACCGCCATGCGGTCATTCACGACCAGAACCGCGAGAAGTTCGACACCGGCACCTATGTGCCGCTGCAAAACGTGGCCGACGGGCAGGCACCTTTTGTCGTGATCGACTCCATCCTTTCCGAAGAGGCTGTACTCGGCTTTGAATACGGCTACGCGTCCAACGACCCGAGCACTCTGGTCATCTGGGAAGCGCAGTTCGGCGATTTTGCCAATGGCGCCCAGGTCGTGATCGACCAGTTCATTGCCAGTGGCGAAGTCAAGTGGGGCCGCGTCAACGGCATCACGCTGATGTTGCCCCACGGTTATGAAGGCCAGGGGCCGGAGCACAGCTCGGCCCGCCTGGAGCGCTTCATGCAATTGGCTGCCGACACCAACATGCAGATCGTGCAGCCCACCACGGCAAGCCAGATCTTCCACGTGCTGCGCCGCCAGCAGGTGCGAAACCTGCGCAAGCCGCTCATCATCATGACGCCCAAGTCGCTGCTGCGCGCCAAGGATGCGGCCTCGCCCCTGAGCGAGTTCACCAAGGGCAGCTTCCAGACCATCGTTCCCGAGCACAAGGAGCTCAAGAATGACAAGGTCCGCCGGGTCATCACCTGCTCGGGCAAGGTGTATTACGACCTTGTGCGCAAGCGCGAGGAAAAAGGCCACGACGATGTGGCCATCCTGCGCGTGGAGCAGCTCTACCCGTTCCCGCACAAGGCCTTTGCCGCCGAGCTCAAGAAATACCCGAATGCAGCGGACATCGTCTGGTGCCAGGACGAGCCTCAGAATCAGGGCGCCTGGTTCTTCGTTCAGCACTACATCCATGAAAACATGGCTGAAGGCCAGAAGCTGGGTTATGCCGGCCGGGCCGCCAGCGCCTCACCGGCAGCGGGTTATGCCCACCTCCACCAGGAGCAGCAAAAGCAGCTCGTGGAAGCCGCATTTGGCAAGCTCAAGGGTTTTGTGCTGACCAAGTAACACCAAGCTTGGCCGGCAGGCCGCAATCGCGTGAAGCGCAGTGGCGACCTGTCCCCAACTGACCAACAAACAAGTAAAGAAAAAATCATGGCTATCGTAGAAGTCAAAGTCCCCCAGTTGTCCGAATCCGTGGCCGAGGCCACCATGCTGCAGTGGAAGAAGAAAGCCGGCGACGCTGTCGCGGTGGACGAAATCCTGATCGAGATCGAGACCGACAAGGTGGTGCTCGAAGTGCCCGCGCCCAGTGCAGGTGTGCTGGCGGAAATCCTGGTTGGTGACGGCGCAACTGTCACGGCCGAGCAACTGATCGCCCGTATTGACACTGAGGGCAAGGCCACTGCGGCTGCTCCCGTGCCTGCCGCCGCTGCGGCTCCGGTGGCTGTTCCTGCGGCACCCACGGGCACCTCCATGGCCGGTGTTGCCATGCCAGCGGCAGCCAAGCTGCTCGCCGACAACAACCTCTCGGCTGCGGCGGTTGCCGGGTCGGGCAAGGATGGCCGGGTCACCAAGGGCGACGTGCTGGCGGCCGTCGCTGGCGGCGCTACAAAATCTGTAGCTGCTCCGGCAATCTCCGCGCCGGCTCCTGCGGCATTGTTGCCTCAAGTGGCAGCGCCAACCCTGAATCTGGGCGATCGCCCCGAGCAGCGCGTGCCCATGAGCCGCCTGCGCGCACGTGTGGCCGAGCGCCTGCTGCAAAGCCAGTCGACCAATGCCATCCTGACCACGTTCAACGAGGTCAACATGGCTCCGGTGATGGACATGCGCAAGCGCTTCCAGGAGCGCTTCGAGAAGGAACACGGCGTGAAGATCGGCTTCATGAGTTTCTTCGTCAAGGCTGCTGTCCATGCCCTGAAGAAATTCCCCGTGCTCAATGCCAGCGTGGACGGCACCGACATCGTCTACCACGGCTACTTCGACATTGGCATCGCAGTGGGCAGCCCGCGCGGCCTGGTGGTGCCCATCCTGCGCAACGCTGACCAGATGAGCTTTGCCGACATCGAAAAGAAAATCGCTGAATACGCAGCCAAGGCAGCAGCGGGCAAGCTGGGCATTGAAGAGATGACCGGCGGCACCTTCTCCATCAGCAATGGCGGAACCTTTGGCTCGATGATGTCCACCCCCATCATCAACCCGCCGCAAAGCGCCATCCTGGGCGTGCATGCCACCAAGGACCGTGCCATGGTCGAAAACGGCCAGGTCGTCGTGCGCCCCATGAACTACTTTGCCATGAGCTACGACCACCGCATCATCGACGGCCGCGAAGCCGTGCTCGGCCTGGTGGCGATGAAAGAGGCGCTGGAAGATCCGGCCCGCCTGCTGTTTGACATCTGATCGGGGCACCAGCATGAGCAAACAATTTGACGTGATCGTCATCGGCGGCGGTCCCGGTGGCTACATTGCCGCCATCCGCGCAGCGCAACTGGGCTTCAATGTGGCCTGTGTTGATGAATGGAAGAACAGCAAGGGCGGCCCCGCACCTGGAGGAACCTGCACCAATGTGGGCTGCATTCCTTCCAAGGCGCTGTTGCAGTCGTCCGAGCATTACGAACACGCGGCCAAGCACTTTGCCGAGCACGGCATCGAGGTCAATGGCCTGGGCCTGGACGTGGCCAAGATGCTTGGCCGCAAGGACGCGGTCGTCAAGCAGAACAACGACGGCATCCTCTACCTGTTCAAGAAGAACAAGGTCACGTTCTTCCACGGGCGTGGTTCCTTCGCCAAAGCCGGCGAGGGCGGCTATGAAATCCAGGTGGCGGGCGACGCCAGTGAGCTCATTGTCGGCAAGCACATCGTCGTCGCCACGGGCAGCAACGCGCGCGCACTGCCGGGCACTCCATTTGACGAGGAAAACATTCTCTCCAACGATGGTGCCCTGCGCATCGGCGCCGTGCCCAAGAAGCTCGGCCTGATCGGTTCGGGCGTGATCGGGCTGGAAATGGGTTCAGTCTGGCGGCGCCTGGGAGCCGAGGTCACGGTGCTTGAGGGTCTGCCGACGTTTCTGGGCGCAGTGGACGAGCAGATTGCCAAAGAGGCCAAGAAGGCTTTTGACAAGCAGGGCCTCAAGATCGAGCTGGGCGTGAAAGTGGGCGAAATCAAATCCGGCAAAGCCGGGGTGAGCATTGCCTACACCAACGCCAAAGGCGAAGCCCAGAGCCTTGCCGTGGACAAACTCATTGTGTCGATTGGTCGTGTGCCCAATACCATCGGCCTGAATGCTGAAGCAGTGGGCCTGAAGCTCGACGAGCGCGGTGCCATTGTTGTGGACGCTGACTGCCGGACCAGCCTGCCTCAGGTGTGGGCGGTCGGCGATGTGGTGCGTGGCCCGATGCTGGCCCACAAGGCCGAGGAAGAGGGCGTTGCGGTGGCTGAGCGGATTGCCGGCCAGCACGGGCACGTCAACTTCAACACCATCCCCTGGGTGATCTACACCAGCCCCGAGATCGCCTGGGTGGGCCGCACCGAGCAGCAACTCAAGGCGGACGGCGTGAAGTACAAGGCCGGCACCTTCCCCTTCCTGGCCAATGGCCGGGCGCGCGCGCTGGGCGACACCACCGGCATGGTCAAGATGCTGGCAGACGCCACCACCGACGAAATCCTGGGCGTGCATATCGTGGGCCCGATGGCCAGCGAGCTGATTGCCGAATGCGTGGTAGCGATGGAGTTCCGCGCCAGCAGCGAGGACATTGCGCGCATCTGCCATGCCCACCCCAGCCTGAGCGAAGCCACCAAGGAAGCAGCACTCGCGGTGGAAAAGCGCACGCTGAACTTCTGAAGGCGGCACGCAGGTGCCATCGGTCTCCGAAGCCTACCAGGCGGAACTCAAGGCCCGCGGCTACCTGAGCGACCCGGCGCAGCTGCGCGCCGTAGCCGCGCTGGAGCGTTGCGCCGCCGAGTGGGGTGCCTACAAGGAAAAGCGCTCCAACTCCTTCAAGAAGCTGATCCACCACCCCGACATCCCGCGCGGCGTCTACATGTACGGCGGCGTGGGCCGGGGCAAGAGCTTCCTGATGGATTGCTTCTTCAATGCCGTTCCCCTAGTGCGCAAGACCCGGCTGCATTTCCACGAGTTCATGCGCGAGGTGCACCGCGAGCTCGCCGACATGCAGGGCACGGTCAATCCACTCGACGAGCTGGGCCGGCGCATGGCCCTGCGCTTCAAGCTCATCTGCTTTGACGAATTCCATGTGGCCGACATCACGGACGCCATGATCCTGCACCGCCTGCTCGATGCGCTCTTCGCCAATGGCGTAGGGTTCGTGACGACGAGCAATTTCCGGCCCGATGACCTGTATCCCGATGGCCTGCACCGCGACCGCATCCTGCCCGCGATTGCCCTGCTGAAGAAAAAACTCGAAGTCATCAATGTGGACAACGGCACGGATTACCGCCGGCGCACGCTGGAGCAGGTCAGGCTCTACCACACCCCTCTGGGGCCGCAGGCCGACCTGGAAATGACCGATGCCTTCAACCGGCTGGCGGAGTCGCAGGCTGAGAGCCCGGTGTTGCACATCGAGTCGCGCGAAATCATGGCGCGGCGCAAGGCCGGCGGCGTGGTCTGGTTTGACTTCAAGACACTCTGTGGCGGCCCGCGCTCGCAAAACGACTACCTGGAACTGGCCTCCCAGTTTCATACCGTGCTCCTGTCGGATGTGCCGCAGATGTTCGTACGCCACGCGTCCGAGGCGCGGCGCTTTACCTGGCTGATTGATGTGCTCTATGACCGCCGCGTCAAGCTCATCATGTCGGCGGCGGTGCCTCCCGAGGCGTTGTATACCGAAGGCCCCCTGGCCCACGAGTTTCCCCGCACCGCGTCGCGCCTGCTCGAAATGCAGTCGGCGGAGTTTTTGGCGCAGGAGCGCAGGATCGTCAATACCCACATTACGTGAACATTCGCTCTGCTCTCATTTTCATAGTGGCTTGCGCCCTTTTGGAGCTGGCTCGCGCGCAAAACGCCCCTGAACCTGGGGGTGTGCAGGTGGAGCGGGACCGCATCACCCAGGAGCGTGCCGCCGCTGAGCAGCACTTCAAGGACGACTCTGTGGTCTGCTACCAGCGCTTTCGCGTCAACGACTGCCTGGACACCGCGTCCAAGCGCAAGCGCGTAACCCTGGCCGACCTGCGCCGCCAGGAAATCGTTATCAACAATGCCGAACGCAAGCGCAAGGGTGCCGAGGAAACCCAGCGGCTGGAGGACAAGTCGGGCGCCGATAAACAGCAGGAGAAGGCAGACAAACGCGAGGAGGCCCTGCAAGCCACACAGGACCGGGCCGACTCCGCCCAGCAAAAGAAGCAGGACCGCCTGGCGCGCCAGGCCAATGAGCAGGCCAAACAGGCCGATCACGCGGCCAAGCTGCAGTCCGCCAATGACAAGGCAGCAGAGCGGGCGAAAAAAGCCGCCGGGGCGGCGCAGAAAAAGGCTGAATTGGCAGACAAGCAAGCCAAGGCGGACCAGCGCCGCGCCGACTTGGCCAAGCGTCTTGCCGATCAGGACAAACCGCCTGCCAACCCCTTGCCCGCGCAGCCCTGAGGGGCGGAGCCGCTCAGATACGGAGTTGGCTCAATGGCGGAATGGGTCCGGGCTTGTCCGGTCCCAGCGGCTCGAGCTTGACGATGGCCAGCGAGAGGTTGTCCCCGCCGCCATGGGCCCTTGAGCGGGCCTTGTCGATCAGGAATTCGGTGGCTTCGCGCGGGGAAAGCGTGGACAGCACCGAACCCAGCTCGCTGGGGCTGAAATAGTGCCAGACGCCGTCGCTGCAGCACATCAGCACATCGCCGGGGCGCAGCTGCGGGACAAAATGGACGTCGATCGGCGGGTCGTCTTCCGTGCCGAGGCAGCCCATGAGGATGTTCGACTGGGGGTGGACGTTGGCCTCTTCTTCCGTGAGCTGGCCCTTGTCGACCAGGGTCTGCACATAGGAGTGGTCCATCGAGCGCTTGATGAGCTTGCTGCCATGAAAATGGTAGATGCGCGAGTCGCCGGCATGAACCCAATAGCATTCGCCGGAAGGGGTGATGAGGAACGCCGCCAGGGTGCTGTGCGGCTCCTGCTCCGACGATATGGCCGTGAGCTTGATCACGATATGCGCTTCCTGCACGATTTGCTTGAGCATCGAGGGCGCATCATCGACTTCGGGCGAGAATCGTTCAAACAGCTGCTTGGCCGTTAGCATGACCTGGTCCGAGGCCTTGCGGCCGCCGCTGCGGCCGCCCATGCCATCGGCCACGATGGCCAGCACGCACCCAGGCACGCGCGCGTGGCTCAGCAATGCGATCTGGTCTTGCTGGTACTCCCGATCACCCTTGTGGATGCCGGTGGATGCGGTGAGGCGAAAGCCGTTGGCCATGAAAATCCTCGGCAGTACTGAACTGGTTGGCTGAAAATGATGTCGGTATTGCGCGAAGCACGTATTATCAGGGCGAATGCACGAGGGAATATTCTTGGAACCCAACCTTCATTCACCGGTTCGTGAACTTATCGACCTGCGCATCGAGCATGCGGATCTGGATGCCCTGATCGACCGCCTCGCGCACACGGTGCCGATGGACGAACTCATGCTCCAGCGAATGAAGAAGCGCCGGCTTGCCCTGCGCGATCGGATTGCCCGGCTGGAGTCATCGCTCGATCCCAAAGAGCCCGCATGAACGGGGCACCGTTCGGCGCGCCCGGACTTTCACTGTCCGACAGGGTGCAGGAAGCTTTTGGCCTGCATGGCCCTCTGGCTCGCACCGTCGAGGCCTACAGCCCGCGATCCCAGCAGCTGGAGATGGCCATGGCGGTTGCGCAAGCCATTTCCGAAGGCTCTGCCTTGGTGGTCGAGGCCGGCACCGGCGTAGGAAAGACCTACTCCTACCTGGTACCTGCACTGCTCAGCGGCGAACGGGTGATGGTCTCGACAGCGACCAAGGCCCTGCAGGATAAGCTGTTTGGC
>Ga0007834_1000110_pt1 | contig 30247 bp, 32 predicted proteins | sample CryBogCBE06Nov07_FD_71233 | JGI IMG/M metagenome (GOLD analysis project Ga0007834, IMG submission 71233) | Freshwater microbial communities from Crystal Bog, Wisconsin, USA - CBE06Nov07 | ecosystem: Environmental > Aquatic > Freshwater > Lake | place: Crystal Bog, Wisconsin, USA | collected...
GAGAGGGCTTCATATTTGTCCTTGTTCATCGCCCACACGAATGGCGTCACATAGAGCGGCACATCCATGTGGTACTTGACCACCTTGTCAATGCCGAACAGGATGAGCGAACCCCAGGGGAAGGTGATGGCGTCGGCCACGCCGCGCTCGAGCACGTCACGCGCTTCGGGCGCAGATGACTGCACATTGGTGCCGCCCAGCGAAGTCACCATCTGGCCGATGGTGGCGGTGGCGGGGCGGATCTTCATGCCATTGATGTCGGTGGGCAGCAGGATTTTCTTGCGCGAGTGGAAGGTGCCAGGGTCGTGCGCGAAGGCGAAGCAGAAATGCACGTCCTTCATTTCCTTGGCGGCATAGGCGCGATACCAGGCGTCGATGGCGGCCGAGCCGCCCTTGGCGTTGGACACCATGAAGGGCAGGGAAGACGCAGCAAAGATCGGGAAGCGGCCCGGCTGGTAGCCGGGGTTGATGTAGGCAAAGTCGGCGATGCCGTCACGCGCCATGTCGTAGTGGTCGAAGGCCTTGCCCAGCTGCTCGGAAGGGAACAGCGTCGAGGTGATAGAGCCTCCCGAAGCGGCCTTCAGGCTGTCGGCCCAGGCCTGCAGGGCCGGGTTGAGCGCATGCTGCGCAGGCACCCAGCTCGAGAGCTTCAGGTTGACGGGCTTGTCTTGCGCGCTGGCGCTGGTGGCAAGGGCGGCTACGGCTGCGAGCGCGAGCATTGCAGCCTTGACGGAAAAACGCGATGGGGCCATGTTGTCTCCTGATGGTTGGGTGGGAAAAGGTGTGAACTGCTTATAGTTTATAACCATGGGGCGATGCGGGGTATCAGGCTTTCCCTTGGTTAGGCGATGTTGTGCGTCGCACAAACCGGATCGGAACGGCCTTGACCGGGCGGGCAGGTGCACCGTGTTGGAGCAAGGTGGCGTCCAGCGCCTGGCCGGCATCGTCTGCCAATGCCGCTTTGCGCGCAGCGGCCACCGCCGCAGCCGCCTGCGCGGCGTCACTGCCTTTAGCCAGGTGGTGCAGCACATGCAGGAGGTTCTCCTTGCCGCGTTCGTTGGTGCTGCCATACCCCTTGATGAGCTGCCCGCACAGCGTCACTTCGTGGCCCAGGGCCCAGTGCCGGCGCGAGCCCTCCACAATGCCTTGCAGCCATTGCCCGATCATTTCTTGCTCCAGCGCATAGCGCTGGCCGCGCACGCGCAGCCACTTGAGGCTAGCGAGCACGCGCAGGGCCAGCATGCCAAAGACCGAATGCGTGCCGACCTTCAGTGGCAGGGCCCAGGGCAGCTTGCCGCGCAGGATGCGGGCCCGGTCCCAGGCCGTGATGCGCCGGGCCAGGCCTGCGGGCAAGAGGGCCGCGAACTCGGGCACGCCGGGCTTGAAATGGTCATAAAGCTGGATGAGGTCATCGTCGGCCGCCTTGACTTCGCCCTTGACGCGCTGCCAGCGGCTGGCGCGGCTCTTGAGGTCGGCCACGCGCACGATATCGTCGAACGCCATCCACAGGGCCAGCCAGCGCGCAGTCTCGGAGGTGGTGGCATATCCGTGCTCGCCGGCCGGGTCGGCGGCACGCTCGGCGGCCAGCACGCCGCGCATGCGCTGGAGATACAGCGCGGCATAGGCCGGTCCCTGGTATTCCAGCATGCGGGCATGGCCCAGTTGCAGCATCTGCTGCGCCTGCGCCGGGAAGGTTTGAAGAGAGTCAGGCGCTGACGCCCGTGTAATGGGCATAGCGTGCTCTGAAGTTTGTAGCACGCCGGCGACATAGGCGAACGGCACCTGGGCTGCGCTCACCGCGTCAAAGCCCAGACCAAAGCCGCGCAGGCTGGCTTTGGCCGATCCGCCACTCTCTGCCACGACAGCCTCGAAGTCGCTGCGCGCAAACGGTAACAGCCCGCTGCCTGCCACCGCTCCCAGCATCACGGCGCTGACCACCGTGCCGGCCTCTTTGGCCATAGCGGCCATGTCCAGCACGTGGTGCGCGCGGCTGAAGGCAGCCACGGTTGCCAGCAAGGGCTCGGCCGCGGCGCGGCCATCGCCGAGCTGCATGCGCTCTTCGGTCGTGAGCGTGCGCGCAGAGGAGGTGATGACGCAGGTGCGCTCGGGCGTACTCATGCCGTTGGCAATCTGGCGGGTGGTCTCCAGCAATTCGGAAGACACCATGGCGTCGAGCGCTCCCGGAACCGGGTTGAGGCTGAACACGGGGCGCTTGCTGCCAAGCTCGGCCAGTTGTACCGGAAATACTTCAATGTAATAGGTCGTTGCGCCGGTGCGCTGAGCGACGCCGGGGATCGAGGTGGCCTGGGCCGGGTAGCCGGCGTGGCGCGCGGCGTCGATGATCCACTCGGTCAGGACGCCGCCGCCTTCGCCGCCGAGCGCGCAGATCAAAAGAGAAATGGGTCTTTGGTTCATCTTGTTATTGCTAACGCAGTTTTGTATTTCCCCACTCACACTCCCTCGCCCTCTCTCGCCCCGCCGGGCGAAAGAGGGCGCCTGGATCTGATCGCGTGCTCCGGATACGCTATTGCATGCGTGAGTTTGCCACTGTGTCTGGTTGCGCCGGGTTTCAAGCGCAATAGTCGTAGGGAAGGTTTCGCTCTCGCGCTCGCAGCGCCGCGAGCAGCGCCGCGCCAGAGAATCGGGCCGAGACTACGACGGCAGCGCGGGAAGCCTGGCGCAACTGCATGCGGTAGCTGCCTCGCGCAAGTGATTCCGTATGAGGATTCCAAGCGCCAAATCAAGGCTCCTCTCTTCACCCCGGCGGGGGTGAAGAGGGGCGGGGGGGTGAAGGGGGGGAAGCCGAGGTAAAACAAAATCAAACCTTCTCAATTCTCAAGCCGGTTGCAGCGCGTTCACCACCGCTTTGCGCACCTTTGCCAGCAGCCGCTCATGCCAACGAGCATTCTGAATCACCTCGGCCCGGTAAAACGAAGGGCAGAGTGTTGCTGCGTGCGCGTTCTCGCCGCACAACCCGCAGCCCACACAGCCATCGATCACCGTGGCCACCGGGTCCACCTTGAGCGGGTCGGGGTTGTCCTTGAGGGTGAGGGCGGGACAACCCGATAGGCGGATGCAGGCGTGGTCGCCATTGCAGACGTCTCCATCGACGCCATACTTCACGCGCACCACGCGCTGGCCCTTCTTGAGCAGGCTGGCAATCCAGGGCTTGATGCGGCGCTGGCGCTCGAGCTGGCATTCGCCCTCGGCGATGATGACCTTCAGGCCATTGAAGTCGCTCGTGAAGGCCTCCTTGATCGTTTCACGCACGTGGGCCACCTCGTAAGTGGTGACCGTGCGCATCCACTGCACGCCCATGCCCTGCAGCGTGCGCTCGATCGACTGGTTGGCGTGCACCGCGCTGGCGCCTTTGTCGGAAGCGCAGTCCTTGGCTTTCTGGCTGGGTGTGGACCAGATGTCCTGCGTGCCAGTGGCCGAGGTGTAGCCGTTCTTGAAGATCATCAATACGGCGTCGTCGCCATTGAAAAGCGCGCTCTGCACGCCGGTCAGCAGGCCGTTGTGCCAGAAGCCGCCGTCGCCCATGATGGAGAGTGTGCGCCGCTGCATCATGGGCGAGACGCCGGCGCGGCTAGCCAGGCTCATGCCATAGCCCAGGATGGAGTGGCCAAACGAAAACGGCGCAAAGGTGCCGAAGGCATGGCAGCCGATATCGGCCGCGATGTGCACGGGGCCCAGGTCCTGCTGCGCCAGCTTGAGCGCCGAGAACACTGGACGCTCGGGGCAGCCGATGCAAAAGCCCGGCGGGCGGATTGGCAGGGGTTTGTCGAGGGTCTTGGTGACCGCACTGCGGCGCTGCGCATTGCCATCGAGCCATGCCAGGCCGGCGTCCACGCCCTCACCTGGCAAATGCCGCGCCAAAAACGCGCCCAGCCCGCGCGCCATGGCCTCGGCGGTGTACTCGCCAGTGGCGCTGAGCATGTCCTTGCCATGCAGGTAGGTCTGGATGTCTTGTCGGCGCAGGATGGTGGCAACTTCTTGCTCAATGTATTCGGGCGAGCCTTCTTCCACCACCAGCACGGCCTCCTTGCTCGCAGCGAAGCCGGCGATCTGCTCGGGCACCAGCGGGCAGGTGACGTTTAGCACGAGGATGGGGATGCTGCTCTCGCCAAACGCATCGGCCGCGCCAAACTGCTGCAGGGCTCGGATCAGGGTGTTGTAGACCCCGCCCTGCACGATGATGCCCAGCTGCACATGTGCGCCCGGCATCAGCTCGTTTAGCCCGTTTTCGAGGATGTAGCGGCGCGCAGCGGGGATGCGCTCTTCGACCTTGCGCTTTTCATGCCCGAAGGTCACGGGCGGGTGGGCCAGTTTGTCGTAGTTGAAGCCGGCCGGCTCGGCCATCAGGGCCTTGGTCGAGATCGCAGGCGAGCGGTTGTCCTTGCAGACAAAACTGCCGCGCACATGGCAGGCGCGGATGCGCAGCTCCAGGATGGCGGGCATGTTGGACGCTTCGGACAGCCGGAATGCATGCTCCACCGTGTTGACCATATGGCCCAGTTCGGGCCGCGGGTCGAGCAGGCACATTGTGGACTTGAGCGCGAACGCGTGGGTGCGCTCCTGAATCACGCTGGCTCCCTCGCCGAAATCCTCGCCGACGACGATCAGCGCGCCGCCCATGACACCGGGGGAGGAGAGGTTGCTCAGCGCGTCGGCCGCGACATTGGTGCCCACAATGCTCTTCCAGGTCACCGCGCCGCGCAGCGGGTAGTGGATGGAGGCTCCGAGCATGGCCGCAGCCGAGGCCTCGTTGGCGCAGGCTTCGACGTGCACACCGAGCTCGTCCATATAGCCCTTGGCCTGCACCATCACGTCCAGCAGGTGCGAAACCGGCGCACCCTGGTAGCCGCCGACATAGGACACGCCCGATTGCAGCAGGGCCTTGGTGATGGCCAGGATGCCCTCGCCGTGAAATGTCCTGCCGGCACCCATGCGCAGCGACTCGATCTCGCGGGCAAATGAAACTTCCATGCGTATGCCTCCGTTGGCGGCAAGTGTCGCCGCGCAAAGCTCATGAATCAATACAATAAACACGATAAATGACATTCAAATTATGCATATCAAAGACATTGACCTGAACCTGTTGCGCCTGTTTGACGCGGTCTACGGCGAGCGCAATGTGAGCCGAGCGGCCGAGCGCTTGGGCCTGAGCCAGCCCACCGCCAGCCAGGGGTTGATGCGTCTGCGCCGCGCCCTGGGCGACCCTTTGTTCGAGCGCGCGCCCGGCGGCGTGCGGCCCAGCCCGCGGGCAGACCGCCTGGCGCACGCCGTGCAGGCAGCCTTGTGCTCGATCAAGGACGCGCTCAATGAGTCCAGCGACTTCCTGCCCATGGAATCGAGCCGCCTCTTCCGTCTGCACTTGAGCGACATCGGCGAGGCCCGCTTCCTGCCCGACCTGATGGTGGCCCTGCGCAGCCAGGCACCGCGCGTGCGGCTGGAAACCCTCCCGCTGCCGCACGCGGAGATCGTGCCGGCCCTGGACGCCGGCAGGTTGGACCTCGCCCTGGGCTTCCTGCCCAGCGTCACCGGTACGCGCCAGCAGGTGCTGCTACAGGACCGCTACATCGTTCTCTTGCGCCAGCAGCATCCGCTGGTACGCAAGGTGCAGGGTCGCAAGCGCAGCGCGGGTTTGGCGCTGCAGGATCTCCAGCAGCTGGAATATGCGGCCGTGCGCTCGCATGCCGACACCCTGCGCATCCTGCAACTGCTCAAGCTTGAGGACCGGCTGCGCCTGACGGCGGCGCATTTTCTCGCGTTGCCCGATATCGTGCGGGCCACCGACCTGGGTGTGCTGATGCCGCGCAACATCGCGCAGGGATTCGCCGCCCAGGGCGGGTATGCGATTCTGGAGCCGCAATTTCCCCTGCGCGACTTCACCGTCTCGCTGCACTGGAGCCCGCGCTTCGAGTCGGACCAGGCGCTGACATGGCTGCGCGGATTGCTGCTGCGGCTCTACGCAGAGCCCGTGCAGCGAGCCCGGCCCTGAAGCTCGTGGATACTATTGGCATGGCTTCTTCACTGCGTCGTTTTGACCTCATTGCCTTCGACTGGGATGGCACCCTGTTTGACTCCACCCAGATCATCGTGCGCTGCATCCAGTCGGCGGTGACGGACGTGGGCGGCGCCATGCCGAGCCGGGAGGCCGCCTCGTATGTGATCGGCATGGGCCTGATGGAAGCACTGGCGCACGCCGCGCCCGATGTGCCCAAGGAAAAGTACCCCGAGCTCGGCGCGCGGTACCGCTTCCACTACATGCAAAAGCAGGATGAAATCGCCCTCTTTGACGGCGTGCTGGACCTGCTGAAGGATTTGCGCAGCCGCCAGTACCTGCTGGCCGTGGCTACCGGCAAGAGCCGGCGCGGCCTGGACGAAGCCCTGCGCTCGGTGGAGCTGCAGGGCGTGTTTGACGCATCCCGCACCGCGGACGAAACCGCCGGCAAGCCGCACCCGCGCATGCTACAGGAGCTGATGGCTGAGTTCGGCACCGAACCCGCACGCACGCTAATGATTGGCGACACCACGCACGATCTGCAGATGGCGCTGAACGCAGGCTGCGCCTCGGTGGGCGTCAGTTATGGCGCGCATGAATCCGACGGCTTTGCCGCCCTGGGCAGCCTGCATGTGGCGCACAGCGTCGCCGATCTGGCGGCATGGTTGAGCGCCAACGGCTGAGGAGGAGGCGTGACGCAAGCGATTGCCCTGTGCAACAGCCACCACCTCGTGGAGGGCGGCGAGGCGGTGCCTTTTGACGTGGAATACTCGGGCCAGACCTGCCGCGCCTTTGCGATCCGTTATCAGGGCGTTGCCCATGCCTACCTGAACCGCTGCCGCCATGTCGCCATGGAGATGGACTGGCAGCCCAACCGTTTTTTTGACGACACCGGCGCCTGGCTGCTGTGCTCGACCCATGGCGCTGCCTACCGGCCTGACACCGGAGCGTGCGCCGGCGGGCCCTGCAGTGGCGGGCTCATCAAGATCGCGCTGAGCGAGCACGACGGCGTGGTCAGTTGGCATGCCAATCACCCTTTGAAGCCGGTTTCTTTTTGAGGCTGTAAAGTCACCCCATGAGCGAAAACCACCCCACCGAGCCGTCCACTGACCCCATTTCAGAGGAAAAAATGCTGCCAGCCGGCATGCAGCCAGTGTCGGCTGCTACCAAAAATGGAGCGAAAGATGCCCCGCTGGAGCCCGGCTGGGAGCGCGCCACGCTGGAAAAACTGGCGTTTGCGACCCTCCATGAGCAGCGCATCGCGCGCCGCTGGAAGCTGTTCTTCCGCTTCACCTGGTTGCTGCTGGCCCTTGCGCTGGCTTGGTATGCCTTTCACCGCGGCTCGGTCAACTCCGAGAAAAACACCCCGCACACGGCCGTGGTCGAGCTCAAGGGCGAGATCGCTTCCGGGGCAGACGCCAGCGCCGACAACGTGATCAGCGCCATCCGTGCGGCGCTCGATGACGATGGCACCCAGGCCGTGGTTCTGCTGATCAACTCGCCCGGCGGCAGCCCGGTGCAGGCTGGCATCATGAATGACGAGATCATCCGCCTCAAGGCCAAATACAAGAAGCCGATCTACGCCGTTGTCGAAGAGTCCTGCGCCTCAGCCGCCTATTACGTGGCGGTCGGTGCCGACAAGATTTTCGTCGACAAGGCCAGCATCGTGGGTAGCATTGGCGTGCTGATGGACGGCTTTGGCTTCACCGGCCTGATGGACAAGCTGGGCATCGAACGGCGCCTGATGACGGCCGGCGAAAACAAGGGCTTTCTGGACCCCTTCAGCCCGCAGACCGACAAGCAGCGCGCTTATGCGCAGGCCATGCTCGACCAGATCCACAAGCAGTTCATTGACACCGTGAAGGCCGGGCGCGGCAAGCGCCTGAAGGAAACGCCCGAGATTTTCAGCGGCCTGTTCTGGAGCGGCCAGCAGGCCGTCGAGATGGGCCTGGCCGATGGCCTGGGCAACCTCGATTACGTGGCCCGGGAAGTGGTCAAAGCCGAAGACATCGTCGACTACACCCAGCGCGACAACGTGGCCGAAAAGCTGGCCAAGCGCTTCGGTGCCTCGATCGGCGAAGGCATCGTGCACGCGCTCAAGCAAACACCACCCATCCGCTGAAGCTCAGCGCTTTTTGAGCACGGCCAGCAAATTGGCCGAGAGCACGCCGCGTGACTGCGGGAAATAGATCAGCCGGAACAGCTTTTCAATCAGGCCGCGCAGCAACAAGGCCATGGCCCGGTGCGGCCATTTGCCCAGGCGGCCGTTCCACACGGCAAACACATCGCCCCGGCAGGACTGCAATTGCCAGGCGCTGCCTTGCAGGAAGAACTCCAGCTTGGACGCCGTGAGCGCCGTCTGGTGTGTCGGGTCGCCATGCTGGTTGGCCAGGCCCAGCGGTCCACCGCCATTGGGAAAGCGCAGCGCCACCACCGACCCGGCGCCGGTGCATTGCGCCAGCTGAGTGAGCAACTCGCGGATTTGCTCCTCGCTCAAATGCTCGAGCACGTCAAACAGGAACACGCCGTCAAAGGGCGTGGCGGGCCGGTCCGTCAGCAACGCGCCCACGCTGGCGTAAGCCGCATAGCCCTGCTTGCGCGCGCGCTCGACCAGCTCGGGCACGATGTCCACACCCGCGACCTGCATGCCCCGATCCCGCGCAAATCGCAGGAAGCTGCCATTGCCAAAGCCGACTTCCAGCACTTGCGCCCCTGGTTTGTCCAGCGCCGGAGCCTGGCGCTGCAGCCCGCTCAGCAGCTTGCGGAAGTAACTGGCATCGTCTCGGGCGCATTGCCCGAAATCGGCTTCGTTCCATGACTTCCATTCGGCGTAGTTGTCAGACATGGTTTTGCTTCAGCGCCCGATTGCAAAGACCACGGGCGTGTCCTTGCCCGGGCTGGGCGGGTTGTGTTTCCACTGCTTGACGGTCCGGCTTTGCACCTGGCCATCGGGCAGGGTCAGGCCGCTGGCCAATGCCAGGCGCGTGTTGGATTCCAGGCTTTGCAGCAGGGCGGCCAGCAGGGCTTCGTTGCGGTAGGGCGTCTCGATGAAGAGCTGGGTCTGGCCGGTTTTCAGGGCCAGCGATTCCAACTGGCGGATGCGCTGGACGCGCTCAGTGGCTTCCTGGGGGAGGTAGCCCACAAAGGCAAAGTTCTGACCGTTGAGCCCACTGGCTGCCAGCGCCAGCATCAGGGACACCGGCCCCACCAAAGGCACGACCTCCATGCCCAGATCATGCGCAGCGCGCACCACCGCCGAGCCTGGATCCGCCACGGCAGGCATGCCCGCCTCGCTGCACAGGCCGATGTCGTGTCCACCGCCCGCGGCCAGGGCCGCCGCCAGCAAGGGGCGGGCGTCAAAATGGCCGGCGCTGCCCGCGTGATCGCCCTTCTTGTGGGCCTGGTGCGGCAGCTCGTGGATCAGCAGGTCTTGAATTCGGCGCTCTGGAATTGATAGCGCCTCACGCCCATTTTGCATGGGGCCCAGGGCCTTTATGCGATTGAGATAGGCGCGCGTGCTCTTGGCGTTCTCGCATATCCAGTGCGTCAGCCGCGCCGCCACCTCCAGCGTGGCGCGCGGCAGCGCGGCATCCAGCGGGGCCTGTTCAGTGCAGCCGAAATCGAGCGGCGCGGGCACGAGGTAGAGCTTGCCTTGCGAGTGGGTCATCTTCGGGCGCTCACAACAATGCCACGCCAGCAGCGCGCAACATATGGCAGGTTCGGATCAACGGCAGGCCCACGAGCGCGGTGGGGTCGTCGTTGTCGATGCGCTCTAGCAGGGCGATGCCCAAGCCTTCGCTTTTGGCACTGCCGGCGCAGTCGTAAGGTTGCTCGGCTTGCAAGTAGTTTTCAATTTCAGTGTCGCTCAGGTCGCGGAACTGCACGCGCACCGGGGCCAGTTCGGTGCGGGCAAAGCCGCTCTCCAGGCAGACGACCGACACAGCCGTCTGGAACACAACTGCCTGGCCGCGCATCTGGCGCAACTGGAGGGTGGCGCGCGCATGGTCGCCCGGCTTGCCCAGGGCCAGGCCGTTGAGGTCAGCGACCTGGTCGGAGCCGATCACCACGGCCTGGGGGAAGCGGGCGGCCACAGCCTGGGCCTTGGCCAAGGCCAGGCGCAGTGCCAGGTCGGCTGGAGCTTCGCCGGGGAGCGGGGTTTCATCCACTTCCGGGGAGACGGCGTGGAACGGCATGCGCAGGCGGGAGAGCAGTTCGTGGCGGTAGCGGGAGGTCGAGCCAAGGATTAGGCGGCGCGGCGGGTTGGGTAGCATGGCCCGATTCTCTTACACTGCCCACATGTCAAAAGAATTTTCTCCCAAGCGCCTGGACGTGGGCCTGTTTGCCTTACAGGAAGCCAGCCTGTCGGGTGCCGATGCCGACCGCGAAGTGCTACAAAAATATGAGCGCCTTGCGGAGGATTGGCAAGGGCTGGAGCCGCAATTCATTGAGAAACTCGCAGTGCGCTGGCAAGCCAGCGGCGCGCAACGGCCGGGGCAGGGTGGCACGCGCGACGCCTGGCTGCATCTGGAAGCCCAGGCACATTTGCAGCAGACCTGCCAGCGCTGCCTGCAGCCGGTGGAGGTGCCGGTGGAATTGACGCGGGACTACCGCTTTGTGGCCGACGAGGCCACAGCCGAGCGCGAAGACGCTGACTGCGAAGAGGATTTGCTGGTGCTGAGTCGGCACTTCAATCTGATCGAACTGGTGGAAGACGAGTTGCTGATGGAGTTGCCCCTCGTTGCTTTGCATGATGTCTGCCCGGTGCAGCTGCCAACCGTGGCGGTGAGCCAGGGTTTTGAGGCGGCGGCGGGCGCGGAGCCGGCTACTTCGGGCAAGCCGGATGGCGATGCGGCGGACAAGCCTGCCAGCAAACCCAACCCCTTTGCCGTGCTCGCGACCTGGAAGGTGCCGCCGGGCTAGCCGGGCCCGGAAGGGCGAAGCCCAATCAAATCAAGGAGTTAGGCTATAATTCAAGGCTTCGCGCTACAGCGGCTACAGCTGGCGCAAACCGACCAACCCCAACCAACAGTCCAGGAGCCTCACCATGGCCGTCCAACAGAACAAGAAATCGCCCTCCAAGCGTGGCATGCACCGTTCGCACAATGCGCTGAACGTGCCCGGCATTGCCGTCGAGCCCACCACCGGCGAAACCCATCTGCGCCATCACATCAGCCCCACCGGTTTCTACCGTGGCCGCAAAGTGGTCAAGACCAAGTCGGAAGCCTGATCCACCGCGCCCGATTGCGCGTCTCTGGAACTGCGCGATACCAAGGCCCCAAGCTACTCCCGTAGCAAAGGGCCTTTTTTCATGGTGCCTGATCAATGATTACCCTGTCTGTTGACTGCATGGGCGGCGACCACGGCCCGTCGGTCACCCTGCCAGCCTGCCGCAGTTTCCTCGATGCGCACGCCGATGCCGCGCTGATCCTGGTGGGCCTGCCCGAAGCGCTGGCCGGCTTTTCGCATGCCCGCGCCACCGTGGTGACGGCCAGTGAGGTCGTCACTATGGACGACCCCGTGGAGGTCGCCATGCGCAAGAAGAAGGACTCTTCCATGCGCGTGGCAATCGAGCAGGTGAAATCCGGTGCGGCGCAGGCGGCTGTCTCGGCCGGCAACACAGGAGCCCTGATGGCGCTGGCGCGCTACCTGCTGAAGACGGTCGAGGGCATCGACCGCCCGGCCATCGCCCCGCAGATGCCCAATGCGCGCGGCGGCTCGACCACCGTGCTCGATCTGGGCGCCAATGTGGATTGCAGTGCCGAGCACTTGTTGCAGTTCGCGGTATTGGGTTCTGCCCTGGTTTCAGCCCTCAAAAACAATGAAAACCCCTCGGTTGGCCTGCTCAATATTGGTGAAGAGGCGATAAAAGGCAGTGAAACCATCAAAAAAGCCGGTGAATTGCTGCGATCTGCTGCTAAAGCCGGTGATTTGAATTTCTATGGCAATGTGGAGGGCAACGATATTTTCAAGGGAACGGTCGATATCGTGGTTTGCGACGGCTTTGTCGGCAATGTGGCGCTCAAGGCCAGCGAAGGCCTGGCAAGCATGGTAGTGGGCTTCCTCAAAGCCGAGTTCTCCAGGAATATCTTCACCAAATTTGCGGCTATCGTTGCTTATCCAGTATTAACTGCATTTAAAAACCGCGCCGATCATCGCCGCTACAACGGCGCTGCCTTGCTGGGTCTGCGGGGGCTGGTTTTCAAGAGCCATGGCTCAGCTGATGCCATGGCCTTCGAAACGGCACTCGAGCGCGCGTATGATGCAGCCCGTAACAAGTTGCTTGAACGGGTGCAGACACGGATTGCCCGCGCCGCACCGGTCCTGAAGGCTGCCGCCTCCGCGGCAGCTTCGCAGGAGCAAAATACCGTGGCATCAACCCAAAGCGCATGAGCCCTTATTCCCGCATCACTGGCACCGGCAGCTATTTGCCGCCACGCCGCCTGAGCAATGCCGAACTGGCCCTTGAGTTAGCGGCCCAGGGCGTCGAGACGTCCGACGAATGGATCGTCGAGCGCACCGGCATCCGCGCGCGCCACTTCGCGGCCCCAGATGTCACAAGCAGCGATCTGGGCGCCCGCGCAGCCCGCAGCGCGCTGGAAGCGGCCGGCATCGCCGCCTCCGAGATTGACCTGATCATTGTTGCCACGTCCACGCCGGACATGGTTTTCCCATCGGCTGCCTGCATCCTGCAGAACAAGCTTGGCATCGCCGGCTGCGCGGCCTTTGATGTGCAGGCCGTGTGCAGCGGTTTTGTCTATGCGCTCACGGTGGCCGATGCCCTGATCAAGACCGGCTCGGCGCGCAAAGCCCTGGTGGTGGGCGCCGAAGTGTTCAGCCGCATTCTGGATTTCAAGGACCGCACGACCTGCGTGCTGTTTGGCGATGGCGCAGGGGCGGTGGTTCTGGAAGCCTCCGACGAGCCAGGTATTCTGGCGACCGATCTGCATGCCGATGGCAAGCACGTGGGCATTTTGTGTGTTCCGGGCACGGTATCGGGCGGCAAGGTGTTCGGCGATCCCCTGCTGAAAATGGATGGCCAGGCCGTGTTCAAGCTGGCGGTGGGGGTGTTGGAAGACGCTGCGCGCGCCACCTTGGCCAAGGCTGGCCTGCAGGACACCGACATCGACTGGCTCATCCCGCACCAGGCCAATATCCGCATCATGCAGAGCACGGCCAAAAAGTTGAAGATGCCGCTGGACAAACTGATCGTCACCGTCGATCAGCACGGCAATACCTCGGCCGCTTCCATTCCGCTGGCACTTGATGCCTCGGTGCGCAGCGGCAAGATAAAAAAGGGCGACACCCTCATGCTCGAAGGGGTCGGAGGTGGCTTCACCTGGGGCGCAGTGCTCCTGAATTTGTAGCTTGACACGACCGTTCGAAGCGGGCTAGCGACATATTTGAATTCGATCCGTATGAAGAACTTTGCATTTGTCTTTCCGGGCCAGGGTTCCCAGTCCGTTGGCATGCTGGGCGCCTGGGGCGATAATCCGGTGGTGGCCGAGACCCTACGCGAAGCCAGCGATGCGCTGGGCGAAGACCTGGGCGCCCTGATCCACATGGGCCCCAAGGAGGCGCTGGCCCTGACCACCAACACCCAACCGGTCATGCTGGTCGCGGCGATTGCTGCCTATCGCGTCTGGCTTTCCGAGGGCGGCGCAGCCCCCGCTACTGTGGCCGGGCATTCGCTGGGTGAATACTCCGCCTTGGTTGCTTCTGGCGTCCTGTCCCTCGCGCAGGCCGTGCCCCTGGTGCGTTTTCGGGCGCAGGCCATGCAGGAAGCCGTGCCGGTCGGCGTCGGCGCAATGGCTGCCATCCTGGGCATGGACGCGGCAAAAGTTGTGGCCATCTGCCAGGAAACGACGCAGGCCAGCGGCATGGTTGCCGAGGCCGTGAACTTCAACGACCCCTCCCAGACAGTGATTGCCGGCAGCAAGCAGGGCGTGGAGAAAGCCTGCGAAGCCCTCAAGGCAGCGGGTGCCAAGCGGGCCCTGTCCCTGCCGGTGTCGGCTCCCTTCCATTCGAGCCTGATGCAGCCCGCGGCCGACCGGTTGCGCGAGAAGCTGGAGTCGGTCGATTTTGCGGCGCCGCAGATTCCGGTCATCAACAATATTGATGTGGCGGTTGAAGTCGATGCCGACCGCATCCGCGATGCCCTGTATCGGCAGGCCTTCGGCCCGGTGCGCTGGGTGGAATGTGTGCAGGCGCTCAAGGCGCATGGGGCCAGCCATATTGTGGAGTGCGGCCCGGGCAAGGTGCTGGCCGGCATGGTCAAGCGTATCGACCCAACCCTTACCGGCATGGCCCTGTTTGACCCGGCCAGCCTGGCCGATGTGCAAGGAGCGCTGGCATGAGCGAGGCCCCATCCACCCAGCCGCAGGTCGCCCTGGTCACAGGGGCCACGCGCGGTATCGGTGCAGCGATTGCCCTGCAACTGGCGCAGGCCGGTTACACCGTCATTGGCACGGCGACCACGGCCGAAGGTGCTACCAAAATCGGAGCAGCTTACGCAGGTTTTACCGGGGCTGGCAGCCTCAAAGGCATCCAATTGGACGTGACGGACGGTGCCGCTGCCGAAGCCGCCGTGGACGCCATCGTCAAACAACACGGCGCGCTGCATGTGCTGGTCAACAATGCCGGCATCACCCGCGACAACCTGGCGATGCGCATGAAAGATGCCGACTGGGACGCCGTGATCGACACCAACCTCAAGGCCGTCTTCCGCATGAGCCGGGCCGTCATCCGCCCCATGATGAAGCAGCGCTACGGCCGCATCATCTGTATCACGAGTGTGGTGGGCGCGTCCGGCAACCCCGGCCAGGCCAATTACGCGGCTGCCAAGGCGGGGGTGGCTGGCATGACCCGGGCGCTGGCGCGTGAGCTGGGCAGCCGCAATATCACCGTCAATTGCGTGGCACCGGGCTTCATCGAGACCGACATGACCGCCGCACTGCCCGAAGAACAGCAAAAAGCTCTGCTGGGCCAGATCCCGCTGGGCCATCTGGGCAAGCCCGCTGACATCGGCCACGCCGTGGTCTACCTCGCTTCTGCGCAGGCGGGTTATGTGACCGGCCAAGAACTGCACGTCAACGGCGGCATGTATATGTAGCCGGGGTTTAGGGAACAGCCTCTAGCCCGGTTAAAATCCTCCACTTCTTTACAACCCTTTGAGGGACCTATGAGCGATATCGAAGCACGTGTCAAAAAAATCATTGCCGAACAACTCGGCGTGGAAGAGTCCCAAGTCACCAATGAAAAAGCCTTCGTGGCCGACCTCGGTGCCGACTCGCTGGACACGGTGGAACTGGTGATGGCGCTCGAAGACGAATTCGGCATTGAAATCCCGGACGAAGACGCCGAGAAGATCACCACGGTCCAAAACGCTGTGGACTACGCCAATACCCATCAAAAGGCCTGAGGCCTGCCATTGGCCCGCTGCGGGCCCTAACGGATTTACTGCATGACCCGACGACGCGTTGTAGTCACTGGCCTGGGCTGTGTCAGCCCGGTCGGTAATTCGGTAGAAGAATCCTGGTCCAATTTGCTGGCCGGCAGGTCGGGCATTGCCCGGATTACGCGCTTCGACCCGACCGCCTTCGCCTGCCAGATTGCGGGGGAGGTCAAGGGCTTCCAGCTGGAACACTACCTCAGCACAAAGGAAGCCCGTTCGATGGATACCTTCATCCATTACGGGCTGGCGGCTTCCGTGCAGGCTGTGCAGGATGCCGGCTTGCCCACCGGCGACGCCCTGAGTGAGGACCTGGCCACGCGGATCGGCTGCGTGATCGGCTCGGGCATCGGCGGCCTGCCCATGATTGAAGAGACTCACACGGAGCTGACCAACCGCGGGCCGCGCCGTATCTCGCCCTTTTTTGTGCCTGCCTCGATCAGCAACATGATTGCCGGCCATGTGTCCATGCGCTTTGGCTTCAAGGGCCCCAACATCGCCATCGTGACAGCCTGCACCACGGGCCTGCATTGCATTGGCGATGCCGGTCGCATGATTGAATACGGCGACGCCGATATCATGGTCGCTGGCGGTTCGGAAGCAACGGTTTCGCCGCTGGGCATCGGCGGCTTTGCCGCCATGCGCGCGCTTTCCACCCGCAATGACGACCCGGCCACGGCCAGCCGCCCCTGGGACAAGGACCGAGACGGCTTCGTGCTTGGCGAAGGTGCTGGCGTGCTTGTGCTCGAGGAATACGAACACGCCAAGGCGCGCGGCGCGAAGATTTACTGTGAACTCGCCGGCTTTGGTATGAGCGCCGATGCCGGCCACATGACAGCGCCCAGCATGGATGGCCCACGCCGGGCCATGCTGAACGCCATGCGCAATGCCGGAGTCAATGCCGACCAGGTGGACTACCTCAACGCGCACGGAACTTCCACGCCTTTGGGCGATATCAACGAAACCCAGGCGATCAAGGCTGCGCTGGGCGACCACGCCAAAAACATGGTGGTGAGTTCCACCAAGTCCATGACCGGCCACCTGCTGGGTGGTGCCGGTGGCATCGAAAGCGTGTTTACGGTGAAGGCCCTGCAGGAACAGAAGGTGCCGCCCACCATCAACATCTTCAACCAGGATCCCGAGTGCGACCTGGACTACTGTGCCAACACGGCACGTGACCTCCGGATCGATGTGGCCGTCAAGAACAATTTCGGGTTTGGCGGCACCAATGGCACCCTGGTTTTCAAACGCGTCTGATTGACCCGTAGCCGAAGCATGCACAGTGCTCCGTCGGTCAGCTACCCGGTGGGAGCGGCATCCGGCATGAAACTTCTCTTGACCGGCCTTGGGGCTCTCAGTCTTGCCGGCATGGCTCTCTGGTGCTGGCAGGCAGACAGCTTTGGCTGGCGCCAGGCTCTGGGCCTTTGTAGTTGGTTTGTGGCAGCGGCGCTGGGTTTGCGGGCCCTGCGCCATGCGCCCAAGGGGCGGATCCGCTGGGACGGTGCGAATTGGTATTGGGATGAGCTCAGTTCCGACCTGCCCGGGCAATTGCAGGTGGTAGTCGACGCGCAAAGCCTGCCTCTTTTGCGCTGGCATGGACTACCCGAGGGCGGGTCCCGCGCAAATGGCGGCCTGTGGCTGTGGGCCGAGCAATCAGTGGCCCCGCCAGCCTGGATCGCATTGCGCCGCGCGGTGTATTCGCGTTCGATGGCCGACCAGACGCAGGGCGCCACTGCGACGCCATCATGACCGACACTTCCCAACTAGGCGGCGCAGAAGGCAGTCCGGCAACCGACTCCGATGCCGACCTGGTGGCACGCACCGTCGCGGGCGACCAGCGTGCTTTCGCCCTGCTGGTCCTCAAATATGAGCGGCGCGTCCAGCGCCTCATCGGGCGCATGGTGCGCGACGTGGATCTGGTCGAAGATATCGCCCAGGAGAGCTTTATACGGGCCTACCGGGCCCTGCCGCAGTTTCGCGGTGACGCCCAGTTTTACACCTGGCTTTACCGCATCGCGGTAAATACCGCCAAGAAGGCGTTGATGGATATGAAGCGCAATCCGGTGCTCACGCACACTGCATTGCAGTCAAACGACGACGAAGACGAAACTTTTGGGCCGCAGGAGACCCTAAGCTCTGGTGAGACACCCGACGCGGCTTTACAGGCCAAGCAAATAGGCGAAGCGGTGAATGCCGCCGTGGAGGCCTTGCCGGAAGAGTTGCGCCAGGCCGTTGTCTTGCGGGAAATTGAAGGATTGACCTACGAAGAAATTGCTCAGACCATGGACTGCCCTATCGGTACAGTGCGCTCGCGCATTTTCCGGGCGCGCGAAGCCATCTCCGCACGTCTCAAGCCCATGCTGGACATACAAGGCGGTAAACGTTGGTAGTCAGAACCCCATGGAGACCACAATGAAACCATCCCCCCGTCCCGGCGAACCAGAGGCCGACCTGCTGGAATTGGTGAGCGCTTTTGCTGATGGCCAGCCCGGCACAGATGCTTATCGGCCGGGCGCAGGCATGGCCCGGATTCTGGCCGAGAATAGCGCGCTCAGCGCCTGGAGTCGCTATCACCTGATTGGTGACGTCATGCGTTCTGCCGACCTCGCCTTGCCCGTGGGCAAGCGCGCTGCAGTGGGATCTTTTTGCGATTCGGTCATGGCGCGCATTGCCCAGGAACCGGCGCTGGTCGCTGCAGAAACCGTGCCCTTGCGCGTCGAAGCTGCGGCCAACGATGCCTGGGGCTGGAAGCTCGTTGCAGGCTGCGCCTCCGTGGGGATGGTGGCGGTGCTCGCATGGGGCCATCTGCCTCCGGGCAGCGCCGTGACAGACCAAGTCAATGCGCAGGCCCAGGCGCAATCGACGGCACCTGTTGTAGTGCAGGCGGCTGCGCCTGCATCGCCTGAAGTTGCCTCACTCATGATCCGTGACCCGCACCTCGATGAGTTGCTTGCGGCGCACCGGCAGTTCGGCGGAACATCAGCCCTGCAAGCGCCCGCCGGATTTTTGCGCAACGCTGCGTTTGAGGGGCCTGGCCGGTGAGATCCTGCTCTGCCCAGCGCATGGCCGCGCGCTGCAAGCCATCTTTCTGGCAAAGGATTCCGCTCGCCCTTGCCGGCTCCCTGTTGTTTGCCCACCAATGTGCAATGGCCCAGATTCCACCGGGGAATGCGCCGGCGCCTGCTGCCGCCCCAGCCGGATCCCAGGCCACAGATGGCACCCTGGCTGAATGGCTGTTGCGCCTGCACAAGGCGTCCATGCAAAACCGCGCCTATATTGGCACCTTCGTGGTCAGCTCGGGCGGCAATATGTCCAGTGCACGCATCTGGCATGTCTGCGAAGGCGACCAGCAAATGGAGCGCGTCGAAAACCTGACCGGCCCGCACCGCTCGACCTTTCGCCACAACGCCCAGGTCGTGACATTCATTCCCGACCTCAAGGTCGCGCGCACCGAGTCACGCGAATCGCTCGGGCTTTTTCCTGAGCTGCTCAAGGCCAATGCCGGCTCGATCCCGGAGTTCTACCAGGCGCGCAAACTCGGCAATGAGCGCGTGGCCGGACTCGACGCCGATGTCGTGCAGCTGCAACCCCGCGATAGCCTGCGCTTTGGTTACCGGGTCTGGACCGAGCGCAGGACCGGCATGGTCGTCAAGTTGCAGACCCTGGATGTGTCCGGCAAGGTGCTTGAACAATCGGCGTTTTCCGAGCTTCAGCTCGATGCTCCCGTGCACTTTGAAAAGCTGGCCCAGATGATGGCTAACACCGATGGCTATCGGCAGGAGACGCACGAGATCGTCAAGACCACGGCGCTGGCCGAGGGCTGGTCCCTGCGTAGCCCGGTGCCCGGATTCGCGCCCCTGAGTTGCTACCGCCGCGCGCTGTCGGGCAATGCGGTCGTGCCCACGCTGCAATGGGTGTTCTCGGACGGATTGGCCACCGTCTCGTTGTTTGTCGAACCCTTTGACCGGCAACGGCACCTGCATGAGGCGACCGGCGCGATGGGCGCCACCCAGACCCTGACCCGCAAGATGGAAGACCCTGGCTCAGGCCGCGAGTGGTGGCTCACCGCCGTAGGGGAAGTGCCAGCAACCACTTTGAACGCGTTCGCCACTGCCCTTGTGCGCAGCAAATAATTTAACCCGAGAGATGAAATCGCCATGATCCGCTTCAATTTGAAACCCCTGCATACTTGCGCCCTGCTGGGCGCATTCGCCCTTGTCGCCTCGGCTGCTTTTGTTCCGGTCCAGTCTGCGATCGCCCAGGCCCGGGCCTTGCCCGATTTCACCGATCTGGTCGAGCAGGTAGGGCCTTCGGTGGTGAATATCCGGACCTTGGAAAAAGTCTCCTCCCGCGCAGCAGCCGGCGGACCCAGCGACGAGGAAATGCAGGAATTCTTCCGCCGTTTTTTCGGGCAACCCATGCCGGGCAACCCGGGTGCACCCAGGCAAACCCCGCGCCCCAACCAGCAACCGCAGGATGAAGAACAGCCCCGCGGGGTGGGGTCGGGATTCATTCTTTCAGCTGACGGCTATGTCATGACCAATGCCCATGTGGTCGACGGGGCCGATGAAGTGGTGGTCACCCTGACTGACAAGCGGGAATTCAAGGCCCGGATCATCGGGGCGGACAAGCGAACCGATGTTGCCGTTGTCAAGATCGAGGCGACTGGCCTGCCTGCAGTGAAGCTGGGCGATGTGGGTCGTCTGAAGGTGGGTGAATGGGTCATGGCCATCGGTTCCCCATTTGGCCTGGAGAACACCGTGACGGCGGGCATTGTCAGCGCCAAGCAGCGCGACACCGGGGACTACCTTCCCTTCATCCAGACTGATGTCGCCATCAATCCGGGCAACTCTGGCGGACCGCTGATCAACATGCGAGGGGAGGTCGTCGGCATCAATAGCCAGATCTACTCGCGTTCGGGCGGCTTCATGGGCATTTCATTTGCCATTCCGATAGACGAGGCGACCCGCGTGAGTGACCAGTTGCGCGCCAATGGCAAGGTCTCGCGCGGGCGAATCGGCGTACAGATTGACCAGGTAACCAAGGACGTGGCGGAATCCATTGGCCTGGGCAAGCCCCAGGGCGCACTGGTTCGGAATGTCGAAGCCGGTGCGCCGGCCGACAAGGCAGGCGTCGAGGCGGGCGACATCATCATCAAGTTCGACGGCAGGGCTATTGAGAAGTCCAGCGACTTGCCGCGCCTGGTGGGCAACACGAAACCCGGCACCAGGAGCACCTTGACGGTATTCCGGCGCGGTGCCAGCAAAGATCTGCTGGTTACGGTGGCCGAGATTGAGCCGGACAAACAGGCGAAGAAGGCGGGCGAGAAGGAAGAAAAGCCCAAGGCTGCCACGGCGGCCCAGACCCTGGGCTTGACTGTCAGCGAGTTGTCCGATGCCCTCAGGAAAGACCTCAAGCTCAAGGGTGGTGTCAAGGTCGATGCAGTGGCAGATGCTGCAGCGCGCGCTGGGATCCGGGAGGGCGATGTGATCGTGCAAATTGCCAACACCGAAGTCTCCACCGTCAAGGAATTCGAAGCGGCAGCTGGGAAAGCGGACAAGAGCAAACCGGTGAACGTGCTGCTGCGCCGTGGGGAATGGGCGCAATATGCAGTGATCCGGCCCGCAGCGCGTTGAGCCCCGGTTTGGCCGATGTGTCAATCGCGGGCGTAAAGACAATGAAAATTTGCGGGTAATGCGATTATTTGGCCGGCTCAATAATAAATTTTTCCTATGAAAAAATATTATCGATTGGTCAGTATTCGCTTACTTTTTATTGGGTGGTGAAGAAAATGGTTAGAATCCAACATGGCTGAACAGTGTTGGAGCCCTAATCGCCGGACCAAAATCCACGATATGGCACGCCAGGGGCGATTTGTAGAGTGATCCACAGATCACCCACAACTTGTCCAAGCCAATCCCCTTCAAATTTGTGAATAAACTGTGGATAAAAATATTGTTGCTGCGTTGCAACGACGAAAAATGGGCGTCTGCGGGCTGTACGAACCGGGCTTTTTGCCTACAATGAAGTTCCAACTATCGCAGTTGCCAATGATTGTTGGTTCAGGGCGCGTCACTTCCCGACGCGCCCTTTTTTCTTGCCTGCGCAATCGGCGCGGCCTTATCTATCAAGCACTTGTTGCACTTCGTTGATGAAGCACATCAGAAATTTTTCAATCATTGCCCACATCGATCACGGCAAATCGACGCTGGCTGATCGCTTGATCCAGCGTTGCGGCGGATTGTCCGACCGCGAGATGGAGAGTCAGGTTCTTGACTCCATGGATCTGGAGAAAGAGCGTGGGATAACCATCAAGGCGCAGACCGCTTCGCTGCGCTACAAGGCCAAGGATGGGCAGATCTACAACCTCAATCTGATCGACACACCGGGTCATGTGGACTTCAGCTACGAAGTCTCGCGCTCATTGTCCGCATGTGAGGGTGCATTGCTCGTCGTTGACGCGAGCCAGGGTGTCGAGGCGCAGACGGTGGCCAACTGCTATACCGCGACCGAACTGGGCGTCGAAGTCATCCCGGTCCTCAACAAGATGGATTTGCCACAGGCCGATCCCGACAACGCGCGCGCTGAAATCGAAGACGTGATCGGCATCGACGCGTCGGACGCGATTCCTTGTTCAGCCAAGTCGGGCATGGGGATCGACGAAATCCTGGAGGCGATCGTCACGCGCATGCCACCGCCACGTGGCAATCCCGACGGCCCGCTTCGCGCCATGATTGTCGACAGCTGGTTCGACGCCTATGTCGGCGTGGTCATGCTGGTGCGGGTGGTGGATGGCCGCCTGGCCAAGGGTGACCGCATCAAGATGATGGCCACCGAGGCGACCTACAACGCCGACAACCTCGGCGTCTTCACGCCAGCCAACGAACCGCGCGATGCGCTCAATGCCGGCGAGGTGGGCTATGTGATTGCCGGCATCAAGGAACTGCAGGCTGCCAAGGTGGGTGACACCATCACCCTGATCAAGGCCGGCACCGGCGGCGCGGCATTCACCGCGACCGTGCCGCTGCCCGGCTTCAAGGAAATCCAGCCCCAGGTGTTTGCTGGCCTCTACCCGACCGAAGCCAACCAGTACGACTCGCTGCGCGACGCGCTCGAAAAGCTCAAGCTCAACGATTCGTCCCTGCATTACGAGCCCGAGGTGTCCCAGGCGCTGGGTTTTGGCTTCCGCTGCGGCTTTTTGGGCCTGCTGCACATGGAGATCGTGCAGGAGCGCCTCGAGCGCGAATTCGATCAGGACCTGATTACCACCGCGCCCAGCGTCGTCTATGAAGTCCTCAAGGCCGATGGCGAGGTCATCATGGTCGAAAATCCGTCCAAGATGCCTGACCCCGGCCAGATCAACGAGATCCGCGAGCCGATCGTCACGGTGCATCTCTATATGCCCCAGGAATATGTGGGCGCCGTGATGACCCTGGCCAACCAGAAGCGCGGCATGCAGCTCAACATGGCCTATAAAGGCCGCCAGGTCGTGCTGACCTACGACCTGCCGCTGGGCGAGATCGTGTTGGACTTCTTTGACAAGCTCAAGAGCGTGAGCCGTGGCTACGCCAGCATGGACTACGAGTTCAAGGAGTACCGCGCCTCCGATGTCGTCAAGGTCGACATCCTGCTCAATGGCGAGAAGGTTGATGCGCTTTCCATCATCGTGCACCGTAGCCAGAGCCAGTACCGGGGCCGCGCCGTGGCAGCCAAGATGCGCGAGATCATCAGCCGGCAAATGTTCGACGTGGCGATCCAGGCTGCCATCGGCGCCAACATCATCGCGCGCGAGAACATCAAGGCGTTGCGCAAGAACGTGCTGGCAAAATGCTACGGCGGCGACATCAGCCGCAAACGCAAACTACTCGAAAAGCAGAAAGCAGGCAAAAAGCGCATGAAACAGATCGGATCGGTGGAAGTGCCCCAGGAGGCTTTCCTGGCCATATTGCAGGTGGAAGACTGATGCCCATACTTACCTCGTTCATCCTCGCGGCCTTTGTCGGCTATGCCGCGTCGTGGTACTTTGGCCTCGTCGAGGGCAACTTTGCCCTGCTGCTGTTCCTTGCGACGGCCGTGACCGGGATTTATTGGCTTGCCGAACGCTTCTACTTCCTGCCCCGGCGCAACAAGGCCGCCGCAGCGCTCGAGGAGGATGCCATCCGCCGCCGCGCTGAACTGGCCCGCCAGGGCATCACCCAGGTGGATGGTGATATCCAGCAGGCCAAGGCCAAACTCATCATGCAGCCCTGGTGGCTGGATTGGACGGCCGGCCTGTTCCCCGTCATCATTGTGGTGTTCCTGCTGCGCTCCTTCCTGTTCGAGCCATTCAAGATTCCTTCGGGCTCCATGATTCCGACCCTGTTGGTGGGCGACCTGATCCTCGTCAACAAATACGCCTATGGCCTGCGCCTGCCGGTGCTCAACACCAAGATCACCGAGGGCACGCCGCCGCAGCGCGGCGACGTGATGGTCTTCCGCTATCCGCCCAAACCCAGCCTGGACTACATCAAGCGGGTGATCGGCCTGCCGGGCGATGAAGTCGCCTACCTGAACAAGAAGCTCACCATCAATGGCCAGCCCTTGAGCAAGGATGCCTTGCCGGACTTTTTTGATGAAGACGCGATGCGTTACGCCAAGCAGTTCGAAGAGATCGTGCCGCGCGATAGCGGCACGCCCAAAAAGCACCGGCTGCTCAATGACGATGACCGCCCGGCTTTCGTCTCCGGCATCGACGACTTTGCGTTCAAGGAAAATTGCCGCTACAGCGTGGAGGGCGTGGTGTGTAAAGTTCCCCAGGGCATGTACTTCATGATGGGCGACAATCGCGATAATTCGCTGGATTCGCGCTACTGGGGCTTCGTACCCGAGAAAAACATCGTGGGCAAGGCCTTTATGGTGTGGATGAATTTCAGCAGTCTCAAGCGTATTGGTTCTTTTGAATGACGGTTTTGATTTGGAGATGGCAATGAAATCCAGGCAACGCGGCATATCCTTTATTGGCCTGCTCTTTGTCGGCGGGGTACTCGCCTGTGCGGGCGTTATCGGTGCCCAGGTCGCGCCCACCCTGATCGAATACCAGGCCATCAGCAAGGCGGTCAAGAAGGCCAAGGAAGGAAGCACGGTCGCCGAAGTCCGCGCCATCTTCGACAAGGCTGCGGATGTCGACAACATCAAATCCATCTCGGGCAAGGACCTCGACGTAGGCAAGCAGGGGGATGCCGTGATCGTCTCGTTCAGCTACACCAAGGAAATCCCGCTCGCCGGACCGGCCTACCTGTTGCTGAAATACAGCGGCAGCAGCAAGTAAGCGTGGATCACGGCGTCCATCCCGATCTTCTCCGGCTGCAGGAGCTATTGCAGCACTCCTTTGCAGATCCACGCCTGCTCCAGCGGGCGGTGACCCACCGCAGCTTTTCGGCCGATCACAACGAGCGGCTCGAATTCGTCGGGGATGCCGTTCTCAACCTGGCGGTTGCGTCCCTGCTGTATGAAGCCCTGCAGGCCATGCCGGAGGGTGATCTCTCGCGCATCCGCGCCAACCTCGTCAAACAGGACACCCTGCATGGCATTGCAACCAGGCTCGGGATCGACAAGGCCCTGCGCCTGGGCGAAGGCGAGTCCCGCTCGGGTGGCCACAAGCGGCCCTCTATCCTGGCCGATGCGCTGGAGGCACTGATCGCCGCCGTGTACCTTGACGCGGGCTATGAAAAGGCTGCCGCCCTGGTGCGCCGGCTTTTCGCCGACATCGAAATCAATCCCCAGATGCAGGCCCTGGGAAAAGACCCCAAGACCGAATTGCAGGAGTGGCTCCAGGGGCGCAAGATGAAGCTTCCGACCTACCGGGTCGTCGGGACGCTGGGCGCGGCCCACAAGCAGACCTTTGACGTCGAATGCGAAGTCGAGGAGCTGGGCCACACCGAGCGTGGCATTGGCGGTTCCCGCCGGGCTGGCGAGCAGGCTGCCGCTTCTGCCATGTTGAGCCACTTGAAAGTCCACCATCCATGATGACCACCCCAACCGAAACGCCGGAGGGTGGTGCACCGGGCGCCCCCTCGCCTGTTGCCGACGCATTGCCCCAGCGCTGTGGCCTCGTTGCCATTGTCGGAAAGCCCAACGTCGGCAAGTCCACCCTGCTCAACGCCCTGGTGGGCCAGAAAATCAGCATCACCTCCCGCAAGGCGCAGACCACGCGCCACCGCATCACCGGCATGCGCACCGAAGGCGCCGTGCAATATGTCTTTGTCGATACCCCGGGTTTCCAGACCCTGCACAACAACGCCCTGAACCGCTCGCTCAACAAGACCGTGCAGGGCGCGGTCAGCGATGTGGATCTGGTGCTCTTCGTGGTCGAGGCGGGCAGCTTCACGCCAGCCGACGCGCGCGTCCTGGAGCTGCTCAAGCCCGGCATCCCGGCGCTGCTGATTGCCAACAAGTTCGACACCATCCACCGCCGCGGTGACATCGCGCCCTGGCTGCAGGCCATGCAGGAGCGCCATGCCTTCGCGGAGTTTGTGCCCATGTCGGCCAAAAATGCGCGCGACGTAACCCGCCTGCTCGAAATCTGTGCCAAATACCTGCCCGAACAGGCTTGGTGGTATGCGGCCGACGAGCTGACTGACCGCAGTGAAAAGTTCCTGGCCAGCGAGACCATCCGTGAGAAGCTTTTCCGCCTGACCGGTGACGAGCTGCCCTACACCTCGACGGTCATCATCGACAAGTTTGAGGAAGAGCCGAGCAAGAAATTCAAGCGCTTCGTCAAGATCGCGGCCACCATCGTGGTCGAGCGCGACACCCACAAGGCCATGGTCATCGGCGAAGGCGGCGAGCGGCTCAAGCGCATAGGCACCGAGACCCGGCAGGAGCTGGAAAAGCTCATGGACGCCAAGGTGTTTGTCGAAATCTGGGTCAAGGTGCGCTCGGGCTGGGCCGACGATGAAGCGCGGGTAAGGTCCTTCGGCTACGAGTAGCCATGAAGCGGATTGCGGATGAGCCGGCCTATGTGCTGCACCACTACGACTGGAGCGAGTCCAGCCTCATCCTCGAAGTCTTCACCCGCCACCATGGGCGCATCGCGCTGGTTGCCAAGGGGGCCAAGCGGCCCAGTTCCAACTTTCGCCCGGTGCTGCTGCCCCTGCAGCCGCTGCGCATCAGCTATGGCGGCGACGCAGAAATCCGCACGCTCAAAGGCGCGGAATGGGTCGGCGGCCATGTCATGCCCACGGGCGAAGCCCTGCTTACAGGCTATTACCTCAACGAGCTGCTGCTGCGCCTGCTGGCGCGCGACGACCCCCACGAAGCCCTGTTTGACGCCTATGCGCTGGTCGTCCCCGCACTGGCCAGCGCCGAGGCGAGCATTGTGCAGCCCTCGCTGCGCACCTTCGAGCTGCTGTTGCTGCGCGAGATCGGGCTGCTGCCCCAGCTGGACCAGCAGACCATGACGCTGTCAAGGCTGGATGCATCCGGGCTGTACTGCCTTGTGCCCGAGGGAGGGCTGCGGGCTGCGCATGCAGATGATGCGCCAAACCTGCGCGGTGCCGACTGGGTCGCCTTGCAGGCTGCGCTGGACGCCCCGGCCCCCTTTGCCGCCACGGCGCGCGTTTGCGCCAGCCACCTGGTCGCGCTGCGCCCTCAGCTGCGCACGCTGCTGAACTACCATTGCGGTGTGAAAACCCTGCAAACCCGCCAGCTCATGCTGGACCTGCAAAACCTCTAAACCAACCTGCTCCCGACCATGACTGCCCTGTCCGTCAATATCAACAAGGTCGCGCTGGTGCGCAACACCCGCCACCTGGGCATCCCCTCGGTCACCCGGGCGGCCACCCTGTGCTTGCAGGCGGGCGCGCAAGGCATCACGGTCCACCCGCGACCCGACGAGCGCCATATCCGCGCGGCAGACGTGTATGAGCTGGCCGCGCTCCTCAAGGGCTGGCCCATGGCGGAATACAACATCGAAGGCAATCCCTTCCACAACCTGATGGACTTCATCCGCGCGCTGCGGCCGCAACAGGCGACCTTTGTGCCCGACAGCGTCGACCAATCCACCAGCGACCACGGTTGGCGCTTCCCGCAGGACGCTGCGCGCCTGCAGCCCCTGATAGAAGAATGCCACAGCCTGGGCGTGCGTGTGAGCCTGTTCATGGACCCGGAGCCCGCGCAGATGGCGGCGGTCCGGGCGGTGGGTGCCGACCGGGTGGAGATCTACACCGAGAGCTGGGCCAGCGCCTTTGGCACGCCGCGCGAGCAGGCCGTGCTGGCCGGCTTCGTGGCCACCGCCCGCGCTGCGCTGGACGCTGGCCTGGGCCTCAATGCCGGCCACGACCTGAGCCGCTCCAACCTGACGCCGTTTTTGCGCGCCGTGCCCGGCATTGCAGAGGTGTCGATTGGCCATGCGCTGATCAGCGATGCGCTGGAACTGGGCTACGACGCAAGCGTTAAAGCCTATCTGGCCTGCATCGCCCGTGCAGGATTGGGGTCATGAGCGGCGGCATTTACGGAATCGGCACCGATGTCTGTGACATCCGGCGCATCCGCGCCAGCCTGGAGCGCCATGGTGAGCGCTTCGCAGCCAAAATCCTGAGCGACGAGGAGTTGGAGGTTTTCCGTGAACGCAGCGCGCGTTGGCCCGAGCGCGGCGTGCGCTACCTGGCCACGCGCTTCTCGGCGAAGGAGGCCTTCAGCAAAGCCATCGGCATGGGGATGCGCATGCCCATGACCTGGCGCCATTGCGCCGTGGCCAAGCAGCCCAGCGGCCAGCCCGACATCGTACTGCACGGCGCGCTCAAGGCCTGGTTTGAAGCCAAGGGCCTGCAGGCCCACGTCAGCATCACCGACGAGTCCGACTACGCGGCCAGTTTCTGCGTGGTGGAGAAAAAAGCCCCATAACCCCTGTAAAACGGGCGTATCCGGCTATCGAATTTGTAGCGAATTGCCTGCCATGACCCAACACGCTCCCCTGATCATCGACGTCGCCGGCACCACGCTCACGGCGTCCGATCGGCCCCGCCTCCGCCATCCGCTGGTGGGCGGCGTCATCCACTTTGCCCGCAACTGGCAAAGCCGCGAGCAGCTGACCGCGCTCAACGCCGAGATCAAGTCGCTGCGGCCCGATTTGCTGATCTGCGTGGACCACGAAGGCGGCCGCGTCCAGCGGTTTCGCACCGATGGCTTCACGCACCTGCCGCCTATGCGCCTGCTGGGCGAGTCCTGGCTGAAGGATGCGCTGCCCGCCACGCAGATGGCAACCGCCTGCGGTTTCGTGCTGGGTTCCGAGCTGCGCGCCTGTGGCGTGGATTTCTCGTTTGCGCCGGTGCTGGACCTCGATTACGGCGGCAGTTCGGTCATCGGGGACCGTGCTTTTGCCCGCGATCCGCGCGTGGTCAGCCTGCTCGCCAAGAGCCTGATGCATGGCCTGCTGCAAGCGGGCCTGCAAGCCTGCGGCAAGCACTTCCCCGGCCACGGCTTCGTCAAAGCTGATTCGCACACGGCCATCCCGGTGGACAGGCGCAGCCTCAAGGCCATCCTGGCCGACGATGCCGCGCCCTACCAGTGGCTGGGCGGGAGCCTGGCCAGCGTCATGCCTGCGCATGTGATCTATCCCAGAGTGGATACCAGGCCCGCCGGCTTTTCGGCACGCTGGCTGCAAGACATCCTGCGTGGCAAGCTCGGCTTTGGCGGAGCCATCTTCAGTGACGACCTCTCCATGGCCGCTGCGCGGGTGCTCGAAGGCCGCGAACTGACCCACACCCAGGCGGCACTGGCGGCACTGGCGGCGGGCTGTGACATGGTCCTGCTCTGCAACCAGAGCGTGGGCGATGGGCATGTGCTCGACGCCCTGATTGACGGCCTGACCGAGGCGCAAGTCAAAAACCAGTGGCAACCCGATGAAGCCAGCGAGTTGCGCCGTCTTGCCTTGCTGCCCGTGGGCCCGGCGCTGGACTGGGAAGCGCTGATGCGCCAGCCTGCCTATATGCAGGCAGTGTTTCAGGTGCCTTGAGCGGCCGAATTGATCGGGTTCCACTCAACTGGCCCATGCGCTTCGTGTTGTGTCAGCACCAGGCGCAAATCCAGCTCCAGCTGGTGGTAGGCGGGCTCCATGTGGATGCACAGCTGGTAGAAGGCCTTGTCGTGCTGGCGCTCTTTCAAATGCGCCAGCTCGTGGACCACAATCATTTTCAACAAGGGTTCCGGCACGGCCTTGAACAGGGTGGCCACCCGGATTTCGTGCTTGGCCTTGAGCTTGCTGCCCTGCACGCGCGAGATGCTGGTGTGGGTGCCCAGCGCGTTGCGGATCACATGCAGCTTGGCGTCAAAACCGATCCGCGACAGTGGTTCGGTCCGGCGCAGGTATTCATTCTTGAGCGCCATCACATAGGCATAAAGCGCGTTGTCGGTACGCACATCGTGCTGCTGGCCGGCGTATTTGCCAGCCAGCATCGAGCCCAGGCGCCCCTGCGCCAGCAGCTCGCGCACCTGGGCTTGCAGGCTCTCGGGATACGCTGCGAGGTACTTCACCTGGGGCCTCGTGCGCGCAGGCTCAGACCTCGCGGCGCAGGGCGGGGAAGAGGATCACGTCGCGGATGCTGGGGCTGTCGGTCAGCAGCATCATCAGGCGGTCGATGCCGATGCCGCAGCCGCCAGCTGGAGGCATGCCGTATTCCAGCGCCCGCACGAAATCGTGGTCGTAGTACATGGCTTCGTCATCGCCACTGTCCTTGGCGGCCACCTGGGCCTGGAAGCGCGCGGCCTGCTCTTCGGCGTCGTTGAGTTCGCTGAAGCCGTTGCCAAACTCGCGG